>Ga0080004_1117302_pt1 | contig 267458 bp, 281 predicted proteins | sample WasSprMetagenome_FD_69207 | JGI IMG/M metagenome (GOLD analysis project Ga0080004, IMG submission 69207) | Sulfidic aquatic microbial communities from Washburn Spring, Yellowstone National Park, USA - WS (SPADES assembly) (version 2) | ecosystem: Environmental > Aquatic > Thermal springs > Hot... | reverse complement strand
CCTCGTCGGCCTCGCCTTTCGGGCATCCCCGTGTCTAACCCGGCCTGCGCCTCCCCGGGGCTTATGGCAGCTTGCCCCCCCCTTCCTCGGCGCCCGAGCCGAGCCATCCACCAGGCGGCGTAGCAGCGTGCCAGCGCCGGCCTTTGGCTTCTCGAACTATGCTGAGCGCTCATAGTTGCCTCGCGCCTCAGCGGACGAGGTTGCGCCTCGCCCGCCTCATGGGAGTTCGGATGGTTCCCTTCGTGGGTGGGCTCGCAAACATAATGGGAGGTGATCCAGCCGCAGGTTCCCCTACGGCTACCTTGTTACGACTTACCCCCCCTCGCGGACCCAAAGCTCGACCCAGCCATTGAGCTGGGCCTCGCCCCAAGTCCACTCGGGTGGGTTGACGGGCGGTGTGTACAAGGGGCAGGGACGTATTCACCGCGGTATGGAGAACCGCGGTTACTAGGGATTCCGGGTTCACGAGGGCGAGTTGCAACCCTCGATCCCAACCACGGGCGGGTTTCAGGGATTTGCTCCCCCTCTCGGGGTCGCATCCCGCTGTCCCGCCCATTGCAGCCCGCGTGCGGCCCGGGGGATTAGGGGCATACTGACCTGCCGTAGCCCCCTCCTTCCTCCGGCTCTTCGCCGGCAGTCCCCCCAGTTTGCCCGGCCAGCCGTAAGGCCCCGCTGGCAACTGAGGGCGGGGGTCTCGCTCGTTGCCTGACTTAACAGGACACCTCACGGCACGAGCTGGCGACGGCCATGCACCACCCCTCAGCGCGTCAGGTAAGGTCTTCAGCCTGACCTTCATCCTGCTGTCGCCCCCGGTAAGATTCCCGGCGTTGAGTCCAATTGAGCCGCAGGCATTCACCCCTTGTGGTGCCCCCCCGTCAATTCCTTTAAGTTTCGGCCTTGCGGCTGTACTCCTCAGGCGGCCGGCTTAATGCCTTCGCTTCGACACCGGCTGAGGCCGAAACCTCAGCCGGCACCTAGCCGGCATCGTTTACGGCTGGGACTACCCGGGTATCTAATCCGGTTTGCTCCCCCAGCTTTCGTCCCTCACCGTCGGACGCGTTCCAGCCGAGCGCCTCCGCCACTGGTGGTCCTCCGGGGATCTACGCATTTTACCGCTCCCCCCGGAATACCCTCGGCCCCTCCCGCTCCCTAGCCCCGCAGTATCCTCGGCGGTCCGCCTGTCTTCAGGCGGATTTAACCGAGGACTTACGGGGCCGGCTACGGACGCTTTAGGCCCAGTATGCGTGGGAACCCCTCGGGGAGCTGGTTTTACCGCGGCGGCTGGCACCAGCCTTACCCTCCCCTTCCTACCCCCTGCTTTTTACACAGGGGAACAGCCGCCCTCAGCGGGCGGCACTCGGGCTCACTCCCTCACGCTTGCGCGCATTGGGGAAGTTTCCCGCCTGCTGCGCCCCGTAGGGCCTGGGCCCTTGTCTCAGTGCCCATCTCCGGGCTCCTCCTCTCAGAGCCCGTACCCGTCTTAGGCTAGGTGGGCCGTTACCCCACCTACTACCTGATAGGCCACGGTCCCACCCTGGGGCCTCAGCGGGGCCGTCCCCCCGCCTACTTTAGGGGTGGACCCATTCCAGGAATCCACCCCTATCCGGTATTAGCCTCAGTTTCCCGAGGTTATCCCGGTCCCCAGGACAGGTTGACCGTGTATTACGGAGCCGTGCGCCGCCGGGGGCAGGGGCCCCCAGCAGACTCGCATGGCTTAGTGCGAGCCCGATAGGGGTTCCCTCCGGCAGGATCAACCGGTCTCGGAGTACAGCCGCGATCCCACCATTCACGGGAACCATCCGAACTCTCTCGAACATGAGCCCTCGGCTCATGTTCACATAGCCCATATCTATTGTGCCCACAGCTGGAAGGAGGGCCCTCATATGTCAGGCATCAGCCTTCATACTCGGACCCCCCGCCGGGATAGCGGTGGGCCAAGCTAGAATGGAGAGGTTCGCCTATATAAACTTAGCGTCGCATCCTTGAAGCATATCATAGAGGGGAGCCCATCGATGCCCACCGGATGTCCCCTAAAATTTATCTGAGAGGATGATTAAAATGTAAAAACACACACCTTTAAATCCCAGCTAGGAAGGACGGGCCAGTTAAAAAGTTAGGATAGTAATGCCTCGAGCACCGCCTTAGCGGTATGCAGCCTATTCTCCGCCTGCTCGAAAGCTATTGAATACTCGCTATAAGCGACATCCTCAGTTATCTCCTCCCCTATATACCAGGGCTGGCAGTGCATGACCTTGACCCTCGGGCTAGCTTTCTTCACGATCTCCATATTGACCTGGTAAGGCGGGAAGACTTTCATCCTCCTCTCAACATCCTCCACACCCATGGACTTCCATGTGTCCGTATATATGACGTCAGCACCCTTAACAGCCTCCACGGGATCCTCTAATATGCTCAACGTACCCCCGGTCTCTTTCATTATCTCCTCAACTCTTTTCACGACGTCACTCGATGGCCAGTAATCCTTGGGCGCACCTACGGAGTAATCGTAACCCATTAAGGCGGAGGCTATCATCAAGCTGTGATTCGTGTTGGCGCTTCCATCCCCCAAGAAAACCACTTTAACTTTCTTATCCCCGAAGAACTCCTGAATCGTGAAGATATCTGCTAGGGCCTGGAGAGGATGGAATTTATCGCTGAGTAAATTTATAACGGGGACGCTGGCCCATTTAGCTAGTTCCTCGAGTGTAGATTGTTGTTTCACTCTAGCAGCTATGGCATGAACGAACCTGCTGAGCACTTCGGCAGTGTCCCTTATGCTCTCGCCCCTGGCTATCTGAAGGTTCGATATTGGGAGCTCTAGGAATACGCCCCCTAGATCGAATGTGGCGACGCTTATGGAGACCCTAGTCCTAGTAGAGGGCTTCTCGAATATACCAGCCACATACTTCCCCTTGAGCAGGTCCTTAGGCACTACGCCATATTTGTGCTCCCAAGATCTCCTGAGCAGGGCCTTGAACTCCAGCGGGGTGAGATCTAGTAGAGTGAGGAAATCCCTTCCCCTGAGGCTCCTCAGCGCGGACATGCGACCACCTAGGATGGGGCTAGCTTCTCAATATAAGCTCTACTGCGACTCTGGGGTCGAATGTAGCGATATCCGAGAAACTTTGACCAGTTCCCACGAAAAGGACCGGTTTACCTGAATGTATCGAGGCAAAAAGGGGGACGATGGGGCCGCCAGCATCCACTTTCGTCACTATAATCGCATCATAACCGACCTCATTGAAGGAATCGCATTGGCTTAAAACATCGTTTCCCGCGACTCCATCTAAAACCAGCACCCTCAAGTCCGGCTCAACTACCCTAACTATCTTCCTAAGCTCCTCTATCAGGTTCTTATTGAGGTAATTCCTGCCAGCGGTATCTATCAGGAGGTGCGAGTAACCTCTCGCAGATGCCATGCTCATCGCATCGAAACAGACGGCTGATGGATCTGAGCCCCTCTGTCCCTTGAAAATGCTTATGCCCGCCGCCCTGCAGTAACCCTCTAACTGCTCCCCTGCTGCAGCCCTATAAGTGTCCGCGGAGACGACGAGGACTCTGCCCCCCATATCCTGCAGATATTTAGCTAACTTGACTATGCTCAGTGACTTCCCGACACCATTGAAGCCGAAGAAGACCACCTTAAATGGCTTCCTCTCCCCCTTCAACTCCTCGACCCTGAGAGGCTTCGGGGTCATCTCTAATATGGCTTCCCTTATCGCATCCTCAACGATCTTCCTCGGATCCCCTCTAGTCTCAACTCCCTCGAGCTTGATGGATACGCGATCCCTTATCCTCTCGAATAGGGATGGAGGAATTCCCCTCGAGAGGAGCTCGATCTCCAGTTCACTGAATATATTGAGGACATCTTTCTTGCTCCATTTCTTCTTAGCTATACCTAAGGAGCTCAATTTATCTATCAAACTACCTAGCACGTCTCACCATCCTCTGGGCATTCTCTAACTCTATCTGAACCTTGGCCAGGTTGTTACTCACTTCCCTTATCCCCTCATTTACTTCCTCTAGCCTCTCTTTCATCTGCTTTAAGGCCTCCTCTGGCCCCATCTTGGCGTAAACATTCCCTCCCATGAGGACGAGCACTTCCCTAGCTTTAGCAGCTTCAACGAAGAGGGAGATGAAGGTTGAGATGGGCAGTATCAGGGGACCGATGTTCTCCTCGCTAGATTTACTCAGAGCCTTCAGAGTCTCTATGCTCCTCTCCAAATCGCTCTTGAGGAGATTTAGCCTATTGTACTCATCCAGAAGGTATTTGTAGAGTGACTGGAGGAAAGCTATATTGTCTTCGCTCATGATGCCACCTCACTACTTTATCAAGGCTCTATTTTAAGCGCTTCCGCCAGGTTCTCTATCTCGATAGGGGTCGTCGGGAACCCCACCAGAGCACCGGAATCGCAAGCCACTAGGCCAACTCTGACGTAGATGACGCCATCATTTATGGTTCCCTTCAGGCACTCCACTCCAAGCGTATCCGAGATGCCCTTGAGCTCCGAATCATCGGCGGATGGTGAGATGAGGCAACCTCTGTTATTGGCGACAACTAAGGAACCTACGACGGGGATGCCTCCCACTCTTCCCCTCATAACCTTCACTCCCAGTAGCTTAGCTATTATATCGAGCTCATGATCCGTGAATGATGGATGAACTATAGCTCCATAATCGTTAGCGACGATATCATTTCCCAGAGCCGTTAGCTTCGTGGTGGGGAGGGCGTGTACTTCGACGTCCAACTTCTCCCTTAGATCCCTCAGCTCCCTCTCTGAGGAGAGGGAGGGAAGGAGCAGGGCTCTACTGTTAGCTACGGTGAGGACCCCGAGCATCCTGCTCTCATAGACACTAGCCTCAACGATCTTAAGGCCCAGCTTATCAGCGAGCCCCTCTAGGGAGCGGCTCACACCTTTTGGGGTCAGCAGATACCTCCCAGCGACCCTGAGATAGATCCCGAGATTCGAGCTCCCCAGTACCTTGGCCTTTAAGATCATAATATCACTCAGGCTGGCCAGATCGTCGCTATCTTTTCCTCCTCATCTATAACTACCCTAACTCTAATCTTTCCCGGCGGGTTAGAAGCCCCTCTGCTCCATAGAAGTTCATTCAGCTCCGGTCTAACTCTTATCTCGTAATCATTCAGTTTAGCATGCCTCTTCACGAGATCCCTTATCATCTTGACGGCCCTAGCAGCTCTCTTCTCGGCTGGGTACTTCGCCCTCAGGAGGATACCTATATTGAAATTGAAGGTGAGCTCCGCCATAAGGATCACCTAAAGCTGGAGTCTACTCCTCCTCCAGTTCCTTCTGGGCCTTCCTCTAACTCTTCTCCTCGTTTTCACGAAGACCCAAGTTGGGAGTCTCTTATTACTCTTCATGGCACTAGCATACCTGAGCTTACTACTCAAGAGCCTCTGGGAAGCCATAATATCACCTCAAACAACCCTTATATTGAAATCCCTCTTCGCCCTCTCGGATAAGCTTGCCAGGAGGGTCTTCAGCTCATCATCGGTGAGCTTCCTAGTGAGCTTACCGGCTGAATAGAGTTGGATTAAATATATCTTAACATCATTCGCCAGCTCAGGTTTAACTAGCTCCACTCTCTTCAACCTCTGCCATGCATCACTCGTTAGTAAAGATTTTACTATGGCATCTATCCTCTGCAGCTCTCTGGCTTCCTCCTCCCTCTCCTTCTTCTCACTCATCTCAGCCAATATCTTCTCCTGGAGTCTCCTTAGGGCCTCATCCTCGCTCATGGTGGTACCACCTTCCCGGGCGTTATATTCAGCTCCTTGATTATCTCACCAGCGAGTTTATCCAGGAGGGAGATGCCAGCGGGAGATATCCTCCTCCCCCTACCCTCCACTTTCTCGACTAGTCCTAATGACTCGAGCTGCTGGAGTATAAGCCTTATGACATGCCCGCTCCCCTTAGCGAATCTCTCGGGCCTCACTCCTCTCTTCTTCCTTCCTCCATACTTGGTGCGGAGCCTCTCTACCCCCACTGGCTCGCCCCTCAAGTAAAGGGTCCTGAGCAGCGAAGCGGCTCTTATGTACCACCAGTCCTCCTGTACAGGTGGTCTCTCCTTATGAGAGCCTGTTTTCGTGTAATAAGCCCAGTCTGGCGGCTTAATTCCATCAAACTTCTTGAGCTCCTCCTTCAACCTCTCTATCAAGAGGTCCGCTCTCACTTCTCTCGCGGTCGGCATTTTCCCCTCAAGCAATGCTGCAAGATGCATATAAAACCTTACTCAGTAGGGGTGCCTATTCAACCCACCGCACTCCCCACACATAATCACGATGTGGGGCATCCTCCTCGACCTGATCCTGACTCTCATGTTTATCCCGGGGTAGAGAAACTTCTTACAGTTTCTGCAGTATCTCCAGCTCCACTTCCTGGGTATCCTAACCCTATACCTCATCGAGATCCTCCTAGCAAGCTCGCCGTAGGATATAGCGAGCTCCTTATCCCTCATGTATATCTCATCAGCTAAGCTCAAAAGTCTCTCTATCCTCTGCCTGGCTATGTCCCTCTCCCTCCTCTTATCCCTCCTCAAGGATCCCAGACCTCCTTGTAGTAAGCATAACTCAGGAGCATCGATATAGCTGCTGATGATGAGAGGGTCCCTCTATGGAGGGATAACTTAAATTTAGCAAGTCTTTCAACTTTTTCTGAGAATTCTCCATGTGGAAAACATCCAACGATGAATTTACCTTCATTTAAACTCTTGAGGAAGCTTATCGGGTTCAAGAATTCTCCACTCTCATCCAGGAGTATGGAACCATCGGCTATCTCCTCCAGCGTGAGATCTACCTCCCTTATCAAAGCCGTTTCCCTACTCTCCCCAACCCATCCCTCCCTAAGGAGTTCAGCCATCAATCCGAGGAACCTCAGATAATTCCTAGGTGGTCTAATTGAGGGGGAGAAGCTGAAGATCCTCTCCTCGACTGTATGCATGTAGAGGGATATCCTCCCCATGGAGTAGAGAGGGTGATCTGTGATTGAGAGTAGGGCTCTATGAACTATATCGGGCCTCCCCTCCTTCTCACCCACCATTTTCCTCATCCTAGGAGGTATAGCATTTACATCAAGCACATCATAAGGCTTCCCATAAATCTTCTTATAATTAGAGATGATATCCTTCCTCCTAGCCCAGTCTGGAAGCCTGGATAGGGAGGATTCGACGAGCACTAGCGTTATCATTCCCATCACACGAGTGGTCAAGCTTAAATATATGTAACTCGATTATGCCAGGCGGCCGTAGTCTAGCCTGGACAGGATGGGGGCCTGCCACGTCCCAGACCCGGGTTCAAATCCCGGCGGCCGCATCACCTCACCTATACCTTGACAGTAAAACTTTCATTCCCATCCGGATTTCTTATGGCAAGTTCTCACATATTTAATCTCAGTACCCCGTTCCTTTATGCATAGGTCCGTCTTGGTCCTCTTGTTATTCTCGCTCCTGATACCCTTGGCTGTCAGCAGAATCAATGAGTGCCCAGGGAATAGGTGCTCCGGGAGCATAAACCTGCAGGCGAGCGTTCCCGCAGCGGTGAAGCCCGGGCAGCATATAGATGTCTCAGCCAGTCTGGATGGAGGCTGCGAATGTGGTGCCACTTATTCTGGCCCTTCTATCAGCGCTGATAATGGAGCCTGTCAGACTTCCAGGAGCGGGACGTACGCATCTGGCTACTGTAGTGCAAATAATGTGCCCGGGGGCATCTTCCGTATATGCGCTTCAGGTAGCATACAGGGGCCGCCATGTTATCAAGGCGATATTCCGGGTAGCACGGGTCCTCTGAGTAAATGCTCCTCTGGGGCTTATATAGTGAGCGTTCCTGATTTCTCGGCATCAGCTAATCCAACGGCTTTGCCCAAGCAGGGCTCCGTAACAATAACGGCTAACGGCTTAAGCGCTATAGATGATAGCTACGGCAGCCTCAGCGTTATAGCTAACTTCAACGGGAACAGCTACACCTTAGCTAAAACCGGAGCTGGAAGCTTCAGCAGCACGATAAATTACGATATGAGGAACAAACCCGCAGGAACAATGCAGATAACTGTTACAGCCACCAAAACATATTCAGGTGTTTCGGACTCTAAGAGTAAGAGCATAAGCGTCACGCTTCAAGGTTCACCGCCTTCAATAAGCGTAGATGCTCCAAATGAAGTGAAAAGAGGCGATACTATAACGGTAACTATAGAGGAGGAGGATGGGGATAGCGTTACAGCTACGCTAAATATAGGCGATAAGAGTTACTCTTTAAACAAAGGAAGCAATTCAGTAACTATAGATCTGCCGAAGGGGGAGTATACAGCCTCAGTTCAAGCGAGCGACGTGGATGGTGAAGCTAGCAAGAGCTTCAGCATAAAAGTGAGAGGCTCGCCACCTTCGGTTACGATAGATGCTCCTAATGAAATGAAGAGAGGCGACAGTTTTACCGTTACTGTAGAGGAGGAGGATGGGGATAGCGTTACGGGTAGCGTAGCTATAGGAGATAAAACATTCAGTATAGGGAAGGGGAGCAATTCTATAACGATTCCAGCTGATTTGAGGGCTGGGAGCTACACTATCTTAGCTACAGCTAGGGATGAGGATGGGGAGAGCGAAGCTAAAGCATCATTCACTCTAGTCAACGAGGAGCCTGAAGTTTCGGTGAGCGTGGATAAGACCGAGGCGAAGGTGGGCGAGACTATAACTGTGACGGTAGAGGCTAGCGATGATTCGCCAGGCCTAAATGTGAGGACTATCATCGGAGATAAGGAATTCTCAGGAACTGGTAGCTTCGAATATACGCCGAGTAAAGAGGGCACCTTAACGATAAAGGTAGTGGCTACTGATATGGATGGCGTAACTGTGACCAAGGAAGTAAGTGTGGAAGTGACTCCAGGCGGGGGAGGTAGCTCAGGTGGAGGAGGATCGGGTGGAGGCTCTTCAGGAGGTAGTTCATCAGGAGGTGGATCATCAGGAGGTTCAGGAGGTAGTGGTGGATCATCAGGTAGCTCAGGTGGAAGTAGCTCAAGCTCGAATAGTAGCTCCTCAGGGATGAGTGCTAACAGCACTAAAGGCACTAACATGAGTGCCTCAGGCACTAAACCGAGTGCCTCTAACACTAGTGAGGTGAAGATAGAGGTACATCCTCCTGAGCCCTACGTGGGAGATGAAGTAACCGTGAAGGTGTTCTCGCCATATAAAGGCATGCTCGTCCTGATAAACCCGGAGAAGAGGGAAGTCGCTAACACTGGGCTCACTATATTAAAGTATGTGGTTGATAAGGAAGGGGTATGGGTAGCTAAATACTACTATAAGGATGGAAAGCCCAGAGAAGTTAGCTTCACAGTGAAAGCCAGGCCTCCAGTAGAGACAGTAGAGAAGACAGCGAATATTACGAATACTATGAATAAGCTTGGTAGCTCTTCAGAGCTCGAGGTTTTAGAGCTACCCTGCGAAGTCGCAGCCAGGAATGAGTTCTCGATACCCTGGTACCTGCTGCCGATAACTATGCTCTTTGCAGCTCTAGCTATTAGGAGGTTGAAATTATGAGGATGAGGAGAATCGCAATTCCTCTCATATTTTTAGGCATCTTCCTCGCTTATCTGGGTACGAATACATTAGTATGGCATAAAGTGGGCTTCCTCGAAAGCGGGACTTATGAATTACTGGATTGCAACACTACCTATGTTAAAGTCACTGGGAATGGAAGCGTATGCTTGAGCCTCTACAGAATAGATGCCAGGAAGGTAGCTGAAGGTAGCAATTTGAGCGTGAAGGCTAAGCTACCGATGGTAGTAGCCTCAAATGATGTGAAAATCAATGGAAAAAGCTATAAGCTCGTGGATGGAGCTACTCTGCTCTTCAGGACTGAGGAGCTGAATATAGAGGGTAAAGCTTCAGTTTACGATATCAACTTGGTCAGGGAGAAGGCTAGGGTGGAGGAAGAGGAAGGATGGATCAAGGTCTACTGCACTCCCAACTCTAAGATTTTGCTGAGAGGGGATAACGTGAGATACGAAGCTCAAGCCCATCAAGAGTCGGTGTTCCTTCCCTTAGGCTTAGCTGTAATAATAGCCGGATTGCTCTTAGCTTTATTAAGAAGGGGCGAGGAGGGAGCTGAAGTTGATAGAAGCGGAGAGGAGAGCGGAGCAGGTAGCTCAACAGCTGTTGAGGAGGTATAAGGGGAGAGCTCTCAAGGTCAGTTTCGGGAGGAGGGAAAGTAAGCTGAATGAGATAAATAAAAGGTTCAAAATCAACAAAATCAAATTTCTCCCCAAATCTCCATTTTTTAAGCGAGTCGCTAGAGAGCTTTACCTTTTCTTCGCTCTAGATGAGGTGGAGGAGCTCTTAAGGAAGCTCCCAAGGATACCGAGGCCCAAGGTAAAACTTCCCTTCAGAAGAGAGGAGATAGTAACGCTTCAGCTACCTCCGCCACCCGAAGGCATTGAGATACCCTTTCCCGGAGGGAAGCTCATACTTTCAGGTAGAGAAGCCGTTTATTACCCTCACAGCTATCCAGATCGCTTGATCCAGGCTCATATCTTAGCGAATATGCTGAAGGGCTTATATCCAGAGAGCTATGAGAATCAAGGAGAGCTGCTCTGGAAGAGCGTGGAGCTCAGGAAAGCTAAAGCTATGGAGTATCTTGAGGAGGTTGGCTGCGAAGATGAGGAATTAGCTTTAGAGGCATCGATACGCTCGACTAAGCTCTGGCCCGCTCTAGCTATAATGATGGCTGAGGATGTGACTGAGGGCTACGCTTTCCTCAACTCCCCGCTCATACTGGATCACATAATTCACGGGAGGTTCGAAGTGAAGAATTACGTATTCGACGAGGAAGAGTTAGAGAAGTTCAAGACATTTATCGAAGCGGATATTAACGCTGGCTTCGATTTCAGAAAAAGCTTAGCTGAGGTGGACATAACTCTTGGCCAGAACAAGTTCAGGATAGCTTTAGATATTCCTCCAGCGAGCAGAGGGGCGCTGGATATAAGGAATTTATCAGCTATATCGAAGCTCTCCCTGCCAAGATTAATAAAGCTGGGGAGTATAAAGGAGGAGGAAGCATCAACGATCCTCAAGAGTATAGAACTTGGTTTTCCTATCTTAATCTTCGGTCGCACTGGCGTTGGGAAGACTACGCTAGCTAACGCCTTGCTTGCCTGCCTTCCTGAGGAGCTCAGGTTGATAAGCGTTGAGGAGGTCCGCGAAATAGAGGATTTAAGCATTTACGGGATGCACCACAGCCCTTACGAGGTCAGCGGAAAATTCGATTTCATCCGCTTTTTGCTTCACAGAAATCCTGATATCGTATTTTTGGGGGAGATACTGACTAAAGAGGCCGCTGAAGCCTTCAATCTATCTTATAGCTCCGGTTTAAAGGTGATAGCTACTACTCACGCTAGGGGTTTTCAGGAGCTCGTGGAGAAGTTCGAAGCTTTCGGGCAGATGCTGCCTAGGGATACCCTAGCTATACTGATGAGGGATAAGAGAGTAGTTGAGATGAGGAGGTGGAACGATGGCTGGCATCCACTCGATATGAACTTAGAATATTTGGATTTCCTTAGGAAGCTGAGGGGAGCGGATACGAATGAGGAGGTTGCTAGGAGAAAAGGCGGAGAGTAAGACCGTAAAGAGGATAAAATTAGTGCAGAAATTTGTGATAGGTTACCTCAGCTCTCCATCCCTTGGCTTGATGGCCTTAAACAGATATGGGAGCGTGGCCGTTGAAGGAATCTCTGCGAGAGAAGCTGTTTACGATGCCTTAGGTTTCCTCAAAAAGTATTTGGCTGGCTTACTGGAGGGGGCTGAGGAGGAATCGGCTACGAAAGCAGCACTAAATTTGATCTCGAAGCTCTATGAGGAGGATTTAAAGGCCAGGAGGAACTGGATAGAGATAGGGATAACTCTCTCCTTAGGTTTATCTTTGTTCATAGCGTTCCTCAGCTACAGAATAATTATACCTCCCTTCCTCCCCCTCCTCCTGCTCTCATTATACCCTCTCATGCCAGGATATAGCGAGCTGAAGATAGAAGATCCAAATGTAGCTGATGCTATGGCCAGCGATTTGGAGAGAGGATCAGGCGTAATATACGCTTTGAGGCACCTCAAATTATATGAGGCTAGCGTAGTCGATGATGCTGAGCTACCAGAATACTTCGAGTTCCTGAAAATGGTATCGGACAGGGAGGCATTGAAGAATATGATGCGCAGGACTGCCTCAATACTGAGGGCCTTAAATGAGATACTGGATGAGTGGAAGGCCAACATAAAATCCACTCGCATCCTCCTCATAATTTCTCTCGTCGTGGTCGCATCGATAAACGTAGCTCTCAGCTATATTTTGGGGCAGCTGGGCTTAAACGCTCCTCAACTAACTCTCTTCTCCTTAGGATTAGCTATAGCTATACTGATATCGAAGCCTCTAGCTTACTCGATTCAGGCAGCTCTAGCTTATTCCTCAGCATTCCTACTAGCAAGCTACCTCTTCCACTTTTTGTGAGTTACCCGCTCTAAAGAGCTCGATTTCTTTATAAAAAAGAGAGAAGAAAAGGGAGCTCGTTATTTCCCAGACGTAGAATTCCCTGCGGTAGTATTAGTCGCAGTTCCTCCTTTACCTCCTCCGAAGAGGAGATTATCTATGGAATCCATGAGCCAGTTATAGAAGTTCAACCAGCTGTTCCAAGCGTTACCTACATCGGTCCATGCCTTAGTCCCCGCTTCCGAGGCTATCTTCCACGCTCCTTCTGCCAGCATTAAAGGTGCGGTGATTATCAGAGCCACCGTTATCAGGATCAGGAGGATGGTCTCTATAGTCTGTTGCATAATAGTTAGGGGCTAGGGGATTTAAAGCATGATATATTCGTGAAAGAATTATTTAATTTTCAAAAAGTTCTTAGATCTTAAAGATTAGAGGAAGCGAATTATATGATGAGGCTCATATACTCGCTACTGCTCGGCATGCTCCTAATCCTGATCTCGCTATCATCAGCTCCTCTCTACTATCCCTTAGCCGCGGCTCTCTTCTTCATCCTGCTGTGGAGGGAGTTGAATGATTCTCTCAATTGAGAAGGTGCTGTTAACGTTAATAGGATTGGCTACGATCATAGCGATATTGCCAGCGATAAATCAGGGGATGGCTCAAGTAGCGGGGGAGAGGGATCAGAATTGCCTCAATGTCGCTGCGAGGGCAGTTGATCTAGCTATAACTAATAGTATCGGGGGCGGAGTCGCTTCAAGCTACGTATTCCTGCCCGTTAAAGTTGTGTATAGATGCGAGAACGGAGCTGTATATCTTGAGGCAGGGAACTCTTCGGTGAGCTTGAGCTACCCGTTTCAATTGAGCTGTGAAGGGGAGGCTTACCTTTACGGGAGGTTCGTAGCCTCATGGCGTCGCTCCGCGGATGGTTTTGCGGTAGCTGAGTTGAGGTGGTCAGATGGAGGGAGGCATTAGGGAGATACTCTTAGATCTGATGACTTTAGCTATCGTCTTAGCTTTAATATCTCTTCTAACACTAGCGGATCAACTCTTCGATAAAAGCGAAGCTGAGGAGATCCTAAAAGCTATAGAGGAAGTTCAAAGGCTGGCTGAATCCCTAGGATTAGACGCTAGTGACTATGGATTAGATAGTGGCTATGGGGGTTAATATGGATGAACTCGAGCTCCTAATAGTCGTAGCTGCCCTCAGCTTCCTGATAATCTGGGCGTTAGTATGAGGCTACTCTTAGCTCTACTCATAAGCGTTTTTTTGCTCCTCTTCGTATTCCTGAAGCCCATCTTCATCCATCAGGGCTATCAGGTGGAGTGGAAGGAGGAAGCTGCATTGAAAGCGTTAGCTCGAGTTAAGGAGCTGGGATATAAGTTACTGATGAATGTGACGGTTAAGGAATGCAGCTCCTCTGAAATAGCTTACTGCCTCATGATCCCAGGTCCGAATGGCTTCCTGAAAGTGGAGGTGAGCGAGAAGAGGGGAGGAGGATGAGAGAAGCCCTAATAGTATTTTTCGCTTTAATGCTGGCTTTCTTCTTAGTTACTCATTATACGCCTCAGGCGGAGTATTATGAGTATAAGGGTAAGCTGAGAGCGTACTCTTTATATGCTGAGCTCGAATCCATTGAGCCTAGAGCTCTGATATACGCCAGGTATAAGGTCGATAGCTTCCTCTATTCCATGAATAATACCGCTTGCAACGTGCTTCCGAAAATAGATGGTAATGAGTTCAGGGAAATGATCGCTAGCGATTTGAGCAACAAGGCCTTCCTCCCATCCATAGATCTGAGCTTCGAAGCCTTCGAAACTCGCGGGGGAGAAAAAGGCTATTTTGGGGAGAAGTGCAGGAATGGAGGCATAGGCTTCACTGCAAAAGGTAAAGTAGGCATAGAAGATGGATTAACGGGGATAAAGGGGGAGCGTAACATTGATGCGATGGGATGCGGGATAACGGCTTACTACAGGATGAAGAGGATGCTTGACTGGCTCGAGAGAGATATAAAAAACGCGGTTTCTAAGTGCTCACTGGAAGGGGAGCTTTCTACCTCAAAATATAATTTATCAGCTTTCTTCAGTTGCCTTAAAGAGGCGGTAGCGGAGATAAGGAAGGAATACTCTTCTGATTTAGAGCTTAAGATAAATTATAGCTATTTCTATTGGTTCGAGGATGAAAAGCCTAGGGTCTACTTACACCTCTATATAACTCTGAAGGATCCCTACGCGTTGATAATAGCTAAAGGGAGGGAATATAAAGGTTTCGTGTGCTTGAGGGAGATGGAAATTGGATCCTAGCTCCCTCTTCCTCGAATATCTGAGAGGGGCTCTAGCATTCATACTATCTAATTTACTTGAACTTTTGAGGGATTTATGGCCCATCATAAATCCAGTTCTATCTACGGCAATAGTAGTGCTTGTGATAATAGCGTTCATACTCCTCCCCTTCCTCGAGAATACTAGTAAAGAAATTCTAGAAGTAGTGGTCATCTTAGTTATAATATATATCCTTCTCTCAGTAAATGCGAATTCACTTCCCATCTTTATTGGCTGACGATAGATTTCGAGAATGCCCACCTCATGTAGTTGACTATCCTATCCACATCCTTCCTGTCCTTGAGCATCACCTTGAGGCCTCTGAGCATCCCTCTAGCATCTTCCTCTACTTCCATGCTCCCGCCCAACTCCTCTATCTTCCTAGCTAGGAAGGACCTTATCGGTCTTTCCTTTGAGTTTATGAGGACATTATCCTCAGGGGTGAATGTGAGCGTCCCCTTATCCCTATCCAGAATCAGATTTCCAAGGAACTTGCCATCATCAGAGTACAATTTCCTCTCTTCAACATTCTTCCGAGTTTCTTTAAGTTTATCTGCTGTCACAATCGTCTGCTCTAGGAGAACCTCATCTAGAGACTCTATCATCCTCCTAAGGGATATGAGTTCCTTCTCTAGCTTCTCGGCCCTCCTCTTCAGGAAGTCCCTGAGCATCAATAAATTTTTTATCCTTTCATCCCTCTCCAACTACTCCCCTCTCCTCTAAGGATCTCATCAATATTTCCTTAAATCTTTGCACCCCAAGCCTGCCGATCAGGGGCCCCAGTCTGGGTCCTTGGGGCTGACCGAGCACCGCCAAGTATATGGCTGAGAAGAATTCCTTGGGCGGTACTTCAAACTTTTTAGCTATTTCGAAGGCGATGTTCTGCATCTCATCGGGGCTCATGTCAGGATTTATAGCCTCAATGAACGAATTTATGGCATCTAAAGTGCTCTTCCTGATTTCTATTTTCTCTCTGACTCCCCTCCCAAAATACTTAACGTAATTGTATGCGTACCTGACGTAACTCTCGAAGATAGTATCTTTCTCAAGATCCTCGGGTTTCATATCGTAGTACCTGGATATGAGCTCTCTCGTTATCCTCAGGATCTCCTCAAATCCGAGCTCCTGAGGGAGCATAGAGATGACATTCAACACGGCTGAGTACCTATATGGAGGAGGATTCGGGACTCCCTCCATAAGATAGGTGAATTCCATGAGCCTTCTCATTGTCACTCTATCCCTCTCGCTCCCAACCTTCTCCAGCCCGTGATATCTCCTTAAGTTTAGCTCCAGCTCATTTATGTAAAGGGGGGACTTTTGTAGAGAAATACTTCTAGTTCCGTGGTATCTTTTGAACATCATCATTCTTAGAGCTTCCGGGGGTGAAAAGTCCATCCACATCTGTGGGGTTATCACATTCCCGGCGCTCTTGCTTATCTTCCTCCCCGTCCTATCTAAGAACATCTCATACCTGACGGTAAGAGGCGGCTCATATTCTAAAACTTCTTTAGCTATTCTCGCATTTACTCTGAAAGAATCAGATATATCTTTGCCGTGGGGCTCAAATACTATTCCCAAAGCCGACCATCTCGCGGCGAACTCCCCCTTCCAGGACAACTTCCCCTCTCCCTTCAGGTAGCTAGCCTCGCCCACGTGCCCGCAACCTCTCACACCCTTGAATCCCTGATCGCACTTGTAAATGACCTTCCCCTCCTCAGGAATCACCTTAATTACTCTAGTCGTATATATTCTTCCACATTTCTCGCACTTTGGCCAGTAATAGATCCATCCCTCCGGTTTGTTTGTGCCGACCTCCTCCCTTATGATCCTATCGACTCTCCCGCTATTCGCTATCAGCTTACTGACTTGCTCATCCAAGAGGCCCGATCTATAGGCCTCAGTTCCTGAAATGAAAGTGAACTCTATACCGAGCTTCTCGAGAGCATCCATCAATATAGAGCTCATGTGCTCTCCGTAGCTCGCATGACATCCGAAGGGATCGGGTATCTCACTCACGGGCATCCCTAAGTACTTGCTGTAATCCTCAGGTATGCCGGCGGGGACCTTCCTCAGGCCGTCCCTATCATCGCTGTAAGCTATTAACTCGCTCTTGTAGCCCATGCTCTCCAAAGCCAACTTAACACCATAAGCTCTGAGGGAGTCCCCAACGGATCCTATATGCGGGAATCCACTAGCTCCTATTCCAGATTCGACCCTTAAGACTTTTAGATTCCTCCCTATTCTCCTCTCCCTCTCGACTACATTCCTAGCTATCCTATCCAGCCAGAAAGTCGGGCCACTTTCGCTCATAAGGATCCAGAGGATAAGAAAAGGGAGAATAAGAAATTTTCGGTCAAAAATCGTTGGAAGATTCCCGGGCTTAAACCTGAGTCATCTCTATCTCTATGACGCTTATATCCCTTCTGCTTCCATTCTCGTCTATTATCTCCTCAGTCCCGGTCCTGAGGTCTGTGATCTTCAGCTTGCCCGGGAAGTACTTGAGCCTGGTTATCTCAGCCACATCCACCGCCCTTGAGATGGACCTGCCCCTTGCCTTCAGCACTATCTTCTTAACACCTCTATTTATCTGGAGAGTTGTGGCCATAACATAGTTTATGGCCGGTTTCTTTCCAACAAACACTATTCCTTCCTCTGCCACCATGTACCTCACCTCTTATATCCCCTGTCGCGAAGGGTCTGAGGTTACTGAACTTCACCTTGATCTAATTAAAAAGGTTACTCTCCCCTCAACAGCCTCTCTATATTTATGAGGGAGACCCTCTCCCCCTCCTTTCTGCCTATCAGAATAGGGAGCTTGCCCTTCTCAAGCTCCAGTTTTGCTAATTCTATGGGATCTGTCAATCCCTCCGGTATTTCGTTCTTCTCCAAAAAAAGAGGGGATCCGGTGGCGATCTGCTGGGCTCTCACAGATATTATCCTGACCTTTTCAAATTTCGTTAGTCTTTTAGGACCCAACAGATCGCTATTCAATCTCAATCACTCTCGCTCTTTTCTCCCTTCCCCTTTCCGGGCTCGAACTTCTTACCGGCAGCGGCTATTATGTCATCTATCTTCAATATTGTCGTGGCGAACTCAGCAGCGGACTCTATGGCCCTCCTTAGCACCCTCTCCGGCTCTATTATGTCTCTCCTATACATATCCTCAACTTCTCCCGTGTATATGTTGAATCCATACTCCTTCTTGCCCTCAGCATGAACCTTCCTCAGCTCTGCGAGCTTTATTATGGGATCGTGGCCAGCGTTCTCTATTAGTGTCTTCGGAATAGACTCTAAAGCCTCAGCGAATTTCTCAACTACGTTCTGCTCCTTCCCGCTTAACTGCACTGAGTAATTCCTCAGTTTAAGCACTAGGTCCATCCATGCTGCTCCAGCCCCTACTACTATCTTTCCATCCTCTATAACGTTTCTCACGACACTTAAAGCATCATGGAGGTTCCTCTCTGCCTCATCAATTACCTGCTTCTCTCCTCCCCTTATGAGTATGCTCACAGCTCTCGGGTCCTTGCACCCCTCAACGAATACCATCTTATCCTCTCCAACTCTCCTCTCCTCAACGAGTTCAGCGAATCCTAGGTCCTTCTCCGATATCTCCTTCACATTAACTACTATCTTTGCTCCCGTGGCCTTAGCTAGCTTCTCCATATCGGACTTCCTCACTCTCCTCACTGCGAGTATGCCGTGCTTGGCTAGGAAGTGCTGGGCAACGTCATCTATGCCCTTCTGACAGAAGACCACATTAGCTCCTGCTGCAGCTATCTTCTCGACGAGTTCTGCGAGCATCTGCTTCTCCTGATCCAAGAAGTCCTTGACCTGAGCTGGAGAGGTTACCCTTATTTTAGAGGAAATTTCAGGCTTCTTTATCTCTAAAGCGCTCTCTATAAGGGCTATCCTAGCCTTCTCAACCCTCTTAGGCATCCTGGGATGTACTACTTCCTTATCTACGACTATCCCCCTTATCAGCTTCGTATCGAAGAGTGAGCCCCCCTCCTTCTTCTCCAGCTTTATGTTCTCGAGGTCCACTATCCTCCTGCCGTCCCTCTCCTCAACGACTTGCAGTGCGGCGTCAACGACAAGATCCGCTAAGTAGTCCTGAGCGACCCTTATGGATTTGCTACCCATAGCTATCTTAGCTATCTTCTTGAGCAACTCCTTATCCTTCCAATCCACTTTCATAGCTATCTCATTCAGGTACTCTATAGCCTTCTCAGCGGCTTTCCTGTAGCCCGATATTATGACCGTCGGGTGAATGCCGAGATCCAATAGATCCTCGGCTTTCGATAGCAACTCACCGGCTAGTAAGACGACTGTCGTGGTTCCGTCTCCAGCCTCCTGCTCCTGAGACTTCGCCAGATCGACCATCATCTTCGCGGTAGGATGCTCAACTTCAATTTCCTTCATTATAGTTGCTCCATCATGTGTTATTATGACGTCTCCAAATGGGTCAACTAGCATCTTCTGCATTCCCTTTGGACTCAGAGAAGTCCTTATAGTGTCCGCTATTGCCTTCGCGACTGTTATGTTCAGCCTCAAAGCTTCCCTCCCTCTCGTTCTAGAGGTACCTTCCTTCAATATCAGGACGGGTATCGCACCTCCACTCACTTCACCTGCAGAGGCCATCGCAGATCACCCCACTTTAGATCATAGAACACTTGTTGATGTACCGAGTATCGCTACCCTACGGGTTAAAAAAGATTATCTAGCTGGAGGGCGTATCAACAATAGCGAAGGACCCAAGATGAGAGAGGAGAATGGTGAATTGAGTGGATGAACTCGGAGGATATTTTTAAATTATTTCCGAAATGCTTGATTTCAGCTATAAGAGATAAGGGAATAACGGAGCTAACCGAAATACAGAGGAAGGGAATTCCGTATGTTATGAGAGGGGATAACGTCCTCCTAATCGCGCCTACTGGCTCAGGAAAGACAGAGGCAGCAATATGGCCAATAATCTCGAAAATTTTAGCTGAAAATGAGAAAATGGGATTTCTCCTATTATATATAACTCCCTTGAGGGCTCTGAACAGGGATCTGGAGGATAGGATAATTTTCTGGGCATCTAAATGCGGGCTAAATGTGGGAGTCAGGCATGGGGATACTCTAAAATCCGAGAGGCAGAGACAATCCGAATCTCCGCCTGAGATAATCATAACTACCCCGGAGACCCTTCAGATAATGCTTTCATCACCTAAGCTCTCCCTTCATCTCTCGAGAGTGAAATACGTAGTTATAGATGAAGTTCATGAACTCCTCGATGATAAGAGAGGTGTCCAGCTTTCAATAGCTCTGGAAAGACTCAAGAGGATAACGAGGAGGGATTTCCAAAGGGTTATGCTCTCAGCATCCTTAGGCAATCCTCATCTAGCCCTTAGCTTCTTCTCCTACTCGAAGAAGGGCGAGGTAGTGACCTCAGGAGAGGAAAGGAAAATGATAATAAAAGTTATTTTCCCAAAAGTTGCTGAAGAGGACCTCAGACTCTCATCAAAACTCTTACTCGAGCCTGATGCAATAGCTAGAGTCAGGGTGCTGGCTGATGCGATAAGGTCCTCTAGATCTGCAATAGTTTTCACTAATACGAGGTCAATGGCTGAAGCTCTGGGCTATAGGATGAGCAAGATATTCAGTGAACTTAAGATCCACGTCCATCATAGCTCCCTATCTAGGGAAGCCAGAGTTGAGAGCGAGAGCCTTCTGAAGATGGGTGAACTATCGGCTGTGATAAGCACTAGCTCGATGGAGCTGGGGATAGATGTAGGTCATATAGATACGGTCCTCCAATATGGATCGCCGAGGCAAGCGTTAAAGCTGCTTCAGAGGGTAGGGAGATCCGGTCATGGCCCTAGAGGGGTAGCTAGGGGCCTCATAGTCGCTCAAGATTCCGATGATTTCTTGGAATCTCTCGTCTTATCGAAGAACGCTTTAGAGGGGAAATTAGAGGAGATAAGGCCCCTCGAGAAGTCATATGACGTCCTCTATCATACGATCGTCGGGATGCTCTTGAGGGAGAGGGAGCTTAGCGTCAATGATATAGTCAAGGTAGCTAATGGATGCTACCCTTACAGAGATCTGAGTGCTGAGGATTGCAGGAAACTCCTCTCCTTCATGTCTAGGGCCTGGCCCAGGGTCATATGGTACGATGAGAATATGGATTCCGTGAGGAGGGCAAGTGAACTGGCCTTCGATTACTTCTTCAGCAACGTCTCAACCATACCCGAGACCGTAGGATATAGTGTCGTTGACGAAATTACCGGGTTCTACATTGGAAAGTTAGATGAAGCTTTCGTCCTCGAATACCTCTTCCCTGGAGCTAAATTCGTTTTCAGAGGATCTGTGTGGAGGATGAAGAGGATAGAGGGAGGAACTATATATGTAGAGCAGGTATTCGATCCAATAGGAGCTATCCCGAGCTGGATAGGCGAGCAGTTACCTGTATCGATGGAAGTCGCCTCCGAAGTGGGGAGGCTGAGGGGTAGGGTTGAGGAGGCATATAGGAGGGGAAAATTGGATTCTCTCTCACATGAAATCGCAAAAGAATATGGATTTTCCACAGAGGAAGATATAAGGAGAGCTCTCTCTCCGATATTGGAGCATGTAGAGGGCGGATTCCCGTTACCCACGGATAAGCGTATCGTTGTGGAGGATGTGAGAGGAGGCGTCGTGATCCACTCGACTTACGGCAACTTGGTGAACAGGACACTGGGTAGAGCGATAGCTCAAGCTATGTTGAAGCGTTTTAAGCTTCTGGTCAGGGTGTCCGAGGATCCCTATAGGATACTGGTTCTGGGGGTCTCATCGGAACCTATCGTTAATGTGATGAAATCTCTTGTAGGTGAGGGTGAGGAGTTCTTCCTGGAAGCTATTGAGAATAGCTCCTTCTTCAGGTTGAGGCTTTTACACACTTTGAAGAGGATGGGATTGATAAAGGATTACGCTAGCTCTAAGATCATAAGCCTCAATAAGCTGGCGAGGGCCTATGAGGGTACACCTCCTTACGAGGAAGCCCTTCGGGAGACTCTGATAAAGGACTTCGATATAGAGGGTGCGATGGAGCTGCTCAGATGTATTGAGAGGGGGGAAATAGAGGTAGTTAGATCGGAGAAGGAGGGACCTAGCCCCCTCGCATTATTGGGGCTCGATAGATCCGGTCTACCTCTAGAAGTCATACCACCCGCGGAGCTCTCTAGAAGGTTGCTAGAGAATTTCAAGAACAGGATACTCTCTCAGCAAGTGACCTTAGTATGCTCCGATTGCTGGAGCTGGTTCATGGATTCCGATGTTAATAGCTTGATGGAAATCGGAGCACCAGTATGCCCTAACTGCGGCAGCAGGAGGATAGCCGCTGTCACCGGTTACCTAGTATCAGAAGCTAAGAGATATGTAGAGGAATCGAGGCAGAAAGGGAAGCCATCTGTCGGTAACTGGGAGCTTGCAGATAGATGTTATGAGTTCGGACTGCTAAGTGAGAGATATGGATTGCCAGCTATAGTTGCGATGGCTGCGAGGGCAGTGGATCCCATAGACATAGAGAGACTCCTATCTGAAGTTGATGAAGTGAATGAGCGTTTCTTTGAGGCTTTAGCGAGGATCGAAACTGAGGCTGTTAAGAGGAGGATGATGGGGAAGAAAAAGAGATCTAAACTTTAATAGCAGATAATATCTCTTCAGCAGCTCTCCTAGGATCGCTGGCCTTCGTTACTGCCCTTCCAACCATCACAAAATCTACTTTCTTAGCCACATCCCTTATAGTAGTGGCATCTATTCCACCAGCGATCCCTATTTTTATTCCATGTCCCCTTATCTTCTCCAAGACATCGAATTCAGAGAATATACCTTCATCCACACCCTTATGTAAGCATATCCTATCTACATCGAGTTCGATGAGCCTCCCGATCCTAGTCTCGGGATCCCTGATACCTAGAGTATCAGCGATAACCTCCTTTCCATCTTCTCTAGCCCTTCTAACTGCCTCCCTTATCGTCTCATCGGGGGCTACGGCCATTACGCTCATTATATCGGCTCCCGATGAGAATGCCAGCATGGCTTCAAGATATCCCGTATCCATGGTTTTAGTATCAGCGAATATAATCGCCTCTGGGAATCTCCCTCTGAGGAGCTTAACGGATCTCATACCCTCAGACTTTATTAACGGGGTTCCCGCTTCAAAACACCTGAAACCCGCTGATCTAGCCTTCTCAGCGATATCAAGCGCTTCCTCTAGGTGAATCAGATCCAGAGAGAGGAAGACCTCAAGTGGCATGTGCATACATGTAGTAGTAAATAAAAATGGTGGAATGCGAAGTGAGAATTAGTCAGATCTTCACCAATTTCTTAAATCTTCCGTAGTTCACGGGATCCCCTCTCACCCTAACTATGTAGTTGGGAATTAGAGGGGTTCCTTCATCGAAATGTATAGCCCTACCGCTCGCATCATAGATGCTCACGACGTCGTAGCCGCAAGCCTCCCTGAAGGATGCTACAGTATAGCCCCTCATCGATTCATCTACGCGGAAGGCTAGATAGTGGGGGGACCCTCCTTTGAAGGTCGGCGGCCTTCTCAGGGATTTGAGATCCCATATCCTCTGTATGACAGAAGCTATGATCTTCGATGAGCTCCCATCCCCGAATGGATTAGGTGTTCTCTTAAGCCTCTCAATCAGATTCGCTTGGTAAAGGTACTTTCTAACCAGGGATATTATAGCCGTCGGATTCGTGCCGGCTATCTCCCCGAAACCCATCTCTATTATCTCAGGCCTCTCCGTGTTCTCTCTCAAGATTATACAGGGCCTCTTGAGGGTAGCGGCCTCCTCCTGGACGCCCCCAGAATCAGTCATTACGAGATCTGAGGAAATAAGAAGCCCTAAGAAATCCAGATAGCCGAGAGGCTCCAGTATCCTGACATTCTTCAGGGACTTCAGCTTATTCCATAGGTCGAATGTCTTAAGTGCCTTCTGAGTCCTGGGGTGAATTGGCCAGACGAAGGTGATATCATCTAGCTCCTCCAGAGCCTTCAATACCCCTATGAGCTTATGCTCATACTCGGTATTCTCCTTCCTGTGGAGTGTCAAGGTTACTAGGGGCTGAGCTCCGTCAAGGTCGAACTTTTCTAAAGTCCTCTTAGCGGAAACCTTCCTCAGGACCTTAATAACGGAATCCACTATCGTATTCCCACTCAAGAAAGTTGTCTTAGGGGATATGCCTTCTTCCATCAAATTTGAGAAAGCTCTGGATGTTGGTGCAAAATTTAATGAAGCCAAATGATCAGAGATCCTCCTGTTTATCTCCTCAGGCATCGAGAAATCGTAGCTCCTCAGACCCGATTCCACATGAATGAAGGGAACCTCCATCTTAGATGCTGCTATCGCGGTTCCCAAAACGGAGTTAGTATCCCCTACTGCTATTACTCCATCAGGCTCATAACTCTCAATTATCTTTCCAATTTCTTTCATGACTGCGGATGTTTGAGATACCTGATCGTCCGATCCTATGTTGAGGTTGATATCCGGTTCCTCAACTCCCAGCTCCTTGAAGAAAATGCCGCTCATTTCCCAGTCGTAATGCTGCCCAGTATGAACTAAGAGAAGCTCTATCTCATTCAGCTTACTCAGGGCCTCATAGAGGGGCGCCATCTTGATTATCTCGGGCCTGGTCCCTACTGAGATGATCAGCCTCATCTATCTACATGGGAAAAAATCTTTTATTAAATATAGATGCACTGACCTTGGGGTGACAGCGTGCTGAAACCCGAGGAGGTCCTGAAGTTCTACGCTTACACGACAAAGATGCACAGGGAGGATCTGGCTTCTGAGCTACTGAAATTCGATGATGTTCACTTAGAACCGCCCCAAGGGCTTCCCGGTGTGAAGCCTCCTCAAGATGTCGAGTCTAGGGAACTTGAGACTTATGAGGAGATCGTTAGGGCATTAGAGAGAGCTAGTGCACTCTCGGGAATCCCCTTATCGCTTATAGTGAAGTCATCGGAGAGAAACTCAACGGGAGGAAATGATAGTAAATCGCTGATCTCGGAACTCGATGGCATAGTGGGAGAATACCTGAAGATTAAAAAAGAGATAGAACTCTCGAAAAAAGCGAAGCATTTATTAAAAGAGAGATCGGAGAAAATGAAAGAAATTGAGGAAGAATTGAGCGAGATCGAGGGAAAGATCCTGAGCTACTATAGCGCGGCTCTGGAAGTCGTAGAGGAAGATCCCTCAAAACTCAGGCTCGGAAGGGCCCTTCTAGAGATTGATAGGGGATTGTTAAGGTCATCTTCCCTCCTCAAGATGGCCTCCGATAGGTCCCTATCGCTTGAGGACCTCAATGAAATAATCAAGAACATCAGGGAATCCCTGAAGGAAACGAAGATTAGGATAAATGAGCTCTCAAGTGAGGCAAAAAATTTAACAGAAATTTCCAAAATATCTGAGAAAATTGAAGAAATAATGGGAAAAATAGATTACATTTTAAATAAAATTGCCGAGTGCAATTCTAAGAAGGAGAAGTTGGCTGAGCTCAGAGTAGTGGATTCCCTGTGGAAGAAGATGAGGGATAGCGTGAAGAGGGTTCCGGAGCTCAGTCCTATAATCGCTGAGAGGGAGCCCGTTATATCGAAGGTCTCTCAACAGATGAGCATACTAGAGGAGGAAATTGATGCAATTGATTCTGAAATAAGGGGTTTTATTGAAAAAATTTCAGATGAATTCTCAAATATTAGAAAAGATTTCTCAACAATTAGGGAGGGTCTCCTCTCGATAAAAGTGGTAGTCGCCGGTGAGGCTGAGAGGAGGGTGAGCGAACTAATAGAGAATGCGAAGCCCTTGATAGCTGAGAGAGGAAAAATTGAAGAAGAGATAGAAAATTTAAGCAAATTAGTGGACAAAAATTACATAAAAGACTTGAAGAAAAAGGAAAAAGATCTAAAGAGCAAAATAATTGAGATTTCAGCTGAGCTAGCTGCTATAGCGCTCAGCCTGAGGGAGAAGGCCCTGATGCAGAGGATCGGGATGCTCATGTATGAGGGAGAGGAGATATGTGTGATATCAGGCTGGGTTCCCAAATCCAAGAAAGAATCCTTCGAGAGAAAGCTTGAGGAGAGACTAGGAGAATTCTTAGCGCTCGAGTTCGAGGAATCTGAATGGGAGGAAGCTCCCTCAAGAATCAGGATTCCAAATGTGATAAAGCCGATTAGACTCCTCACTCACAAGTTATACGGTCTTCCATCAGTTAGAGAACTGGATCCGACTTTTCTCACCGCGATATTCTTCCCCTTGATGTTCGGGATGATGTTCGGGGATCTCGGTCATGGGATAACGCTCGCCCTATTCGGCCTGTTCCTATGGAAGAAGACCAGCGGATCTATGAAGGAGCTAGGTGGAATTCTCTTATATTCAGGGATCGCAGCAGCAATCTTCGGATACCTTTATGGAGCTTTCTTCTTCATGTCGATCACTGAGCATCCTATCCTAAGCCCTCTGCACGATACAATGAGATTAATGGCTGTAGCTCTCATCTTCGGTGCCTTCCAAATGTCCATAGGCTTCCTGATCAACACCGCAAATAAGCTGCTCGAGGGAGACCTCTTCGCTGCCTTCCTAGAGTATAGAGGTCTCATGACTTTCATAATGTATGCTGGCGCTGTTTATGCAGCGATCAGGAATAATGCGAGCATAGGAGGGACTCTAAGCGACCCCTTATTCCAAGCGATGTCGATACCTCTCATGATAACATGCGTTGCGCCTGTAATCAGATCCGTAAGGGAGGGCCATGGGGTAGGAGAGGGCCTCTCCGAGATGGTATCAACACTTCTAGAGAGCGTATTAGCGCTATTCAGCAACTCACTCTCTTACATAAGGCTTGCTGCATTCGCAGTTATTCATGAAGTCTTCGGCATACTCACGGTCCAGCTGATGTTCGGGAAGGAGGCGATCATGGTCAATGAATTCGCCTCTCTCCTGAGCCCACTGGCGCTCATAGGTTTCTCCTTAATGAATATATTGGTCATGGGACTTGAAGGGCTCCTCTCATTCATACAAGCGACTAGGCTGACGTTCTATGAGTTCTTCACCAAGTTCTACAGGGCTTCAGGTAGGGAATTCAGGAGGGCCTCGGAGTTAATTGAGCCACTCATCCCCGAATAAAAAATTTTATTTTTAAGTTGGGTCGTGGGGGAGGTGATCCCATCATGGCCTCGAGGAGGAAGCTGGCCCTTTATCTCGTCCTTGGGCTCCCGCTGCTGTTGCTCCCGCTATCATTCTCTGTAGTAGCGGCTCAACAGACAACTACAGGAGAAATTAGCGGCTTAAAGTTCGTAGGCATGGCTCTAGCAATCTTGGGAAGTACTATTGGAGCGGGTATAGCTCTGCACGGTGTGGCTGTCGGAGGAAGCGCCCTCTTGGCTGAGAATCCCAAGGCTTTCACTCAAGTACTGATATTAGGAGGTCTGGCTGAGGGAGTCGCGGTTTATGGGCTTCTGGTGGCCTTCCTGATAATGGGAGGATAACCAAACCCCTTTTATTTTAATACAGAAAAGATAGAGATGAAAGAGGGGAGTATTTTGTAGATAAATTATTCACCTCTTGGCGATAGGAGTTGATAGAGCGTATCCTTGGAAACACCACTTATCCTACCGAAGAGCACGGTCCTGAGGCTCTGGGACTCCCACTCCGATGAGATCAGGTAAGATAATATGTAGGCTTCGCTCATAGGACTCATCATGGAGATCCTCACCGCTTCCGTATAAGCCCTCTTGAGTACCGAGTGCTCTATGACCCATGGTTCGCCGACATCCCTCAAGGAGTCCCTGACCTCAACGGATACTTCCCTATATGGGGCTATATTCAGAAGCTTATCTAAGAAGTCCGGCAGATCCCCGGACTGGCTAACGGCCTCCAATAACTTCTTGAAGGGGACCCCGGAGAGCGCTCTGATTATGAGGTCATTGCTCACCCCGAGGTACTTGGCCTTGAGTAATAGGCCTAGGGTCATGTTCTCTAGGTAGGAGCGTATTATCTCATATAGGGGAGTGCCCCTCTTGAGGGGTTTGATTAGGGAGTCTATGTAAACCTTAGTCAGTATGAGATCGAGCTCCGACGTATTCCTATCCCCAGAGAGCCAGTTTGATATCAAGGATGAGAGCTTCCTTTCCTCAATGAGATCGAGTAGATCCTCCAACCTCTCCGCCTTCGAGAGCTTAGCGGTATCGTACAAGTAGCCAGGATGAGGTAGCAAGCTTACCCTCTCCAGCCTACCGAAGAGCAGTGAGAATACGATCCTTCTGATGTTCTCAAGGTCGTACTTGCTCATGTAGACTCTGAGGATATTCTCCAGAGGGGAAGCTCTCGCTATAGAGATGAGCTTGTTAGCTCTGATGAAGTTGACCCTCATAGTGACCTCCCCTATCTTAACGGGATCCGATAGATCCTCCGGCTTCTCGAAGAAGCCGCCATAAGACGTCTGGGATATCTTATCGAAGAGAGCTCTATCGTCCTCTATGAATATCCAAGACCTAAGTTCAGATGGATCTATCAAATGAGAGGAAAGGCCATGAGTTCTAACCACGAGATACTTTATCTTAGCATTCCTAAGCATTACTCTCCCCTCTTTATCTCCCTATATTTCTTGACCATGATGAACTCCTCCAAGGATTCCTCCTCCAACATCTCCTCTATGTACCTTATGGCGGCTTCATGATCCGGAATGACTATCTTCTCTAGGGCATTCACCTTCCTCATCGTATCGGATAGAGCAGTGGCAATCCTCTCAAACTTCGCTTCAGAATTCACCAGAGGCATCATCTCCCTTATAGCATCGGCGAATTTCCTAGAAGCAGCTATGACTACGGCATTTAGGGAAGGGGAAGTAGCTAGACTCAAACCGATTACTTTGGTCTCTGGTACCTCTACCCCTATCACGCTCCTCACTCTCATCTCCGTGAGGAGAGGGGTCGTTAATAAAGCAGCTTTCTTCATCTCTTCAGGTCCGGCGGCTGAATAAGCGAGCCTAAGGATCTTATAAGCATCCTCGAGCTTCCTCTCTATATCGCTCCTCCTCTTGAGATCCGGTATCAGTGACTGGCACTCCCTGACTAACTGGTCCCTCTTCATCTTCAGAGCTTCTACTCCTGACTTGAGGAGCCTTGTCCTCTCCCTCAGCCTTATCAAAAACCCCTTTGTGGGGAGTACCCTCCCCACGGATCTGAAGCTCATGAGATCACCTTTCCACTAGGAGCCTCCTCCTCGGGTGGTACTTGCTTATGGTCTTCTCACTTATCCTAGTGAGCTCGGACTCCGGGAGGACTGAGAGTATGTCCCACGCTATGTTGAGCGTCTCCTCTATAGTTCTCCTCTCCTTGAAACCCTGGGAAACGAATTCTCTCTCAAACCTCCTGGCAAATTCCAAGTATAACCTCTCCCTCTGGCTGAGCCCGGCCTCTCCAACTATCTGGACGAGCTCTCTAGCCTTAGTTCCCTGGCTATATGCGGCATAAAGTTGATCAGATACTTCCTTGTGATCCTCTCTAGTCTTCCCAGGTCCTATCCCATCCTTCATCAACCTGCTGAGGCTGGGCAGCACGTTAATAGGTGGATATATCCCCCTGTTATGCAGATCAAGATCTAAGAATATCTGCCCTTCAGTTATGTAACCCGTGAGATCTGGAATCGGGTGAGTTAAATCCCCTCCGGGCATTGTGAGTATCGGCATGAATGTTATCGAACCAGGTCTCCCGATGATCCTGCCAGCCCTCTCGTATATGCTAGCTAGATCGCTGTACATGTATCCCGGATACCCCTTCCTGCTCGGGACCTCTTCTCTAGCTGAGCTGAGTTCTCGTAAAGCTTCGCAATTTGATGTTATTATTCCATTGGCTACAATCAACTTGCTTGTAGCTGGAACTGTGATATCGTAGACGAAATCATTCTCATTAGAGATCTCCGTTATGCTTACTACTCTATCAAGCACGTAATTACCATCGCACATTTTTCTGAGTGCGATGTAGTCAGAATCCTCCTTGTCTACAAACTCACTCACTTTATCCAACCACTCCCTCAATTTCTCTCTTGAGATCCTCTTCTTCAGATTCTCAAAATCCGATATCGTACCTGAAACTTCTATCGATTTCTGAGAGATTCCGTATCTCTCTCTGAGTCTCTTGAACATGAAAGCTGCTCCCTTGGGTGCTAATCTTGCCTTCTCTGCTTTTGAACTGAGCTTGGAGAGTACCTCTATTAATCTCATGAGCTTAGCTCTCTTCTCTGGATGAGCTAGCTTAATCCAGGGAGCGAGCCTCAGCACGTCAGTCTTACCTCTCACCACAACATCATATGCAGTGGATATATTCCACCCTCTACTGACCCTGCTTATGATAGAGCTCTGAACTCCAAGCCTCTTCAGGAGAAGTTGTATCCTCTTAGCCCTTAGCTCGCTTGAAGTCGTAATTATCACTGCCCTTTTGTCTAGATCTATGCTGCCATCCCCGTCTATATATCCCGCTAGAAATTCCCCTATGTACTCCCTCGGCAACCTGACTATAGGTAGGAGCTCCTCCCCCTCCCCGAGCCTAGCCAAGTTTTTGAGGATAGTATAAGCCAGTGCGCTCCCAAATCTAATCATATATACCCCGTTTTGGTTCCTCTGAACGCTCGCTTTGGGACCGATGAATGAAGACGTGAAGTAGTGGATGAATTCATCTAATAACTCTTTTGATTTAGCTGAGAACCCGATTATGTACTGCGATTGGTACTTCATGAGGTATCCATCTGACATAATCCAACCTAATAGCCTCAAAATCTCAGGAGTTATTTTATTACTTGGCATTTTAACACTAATTCTCTTTCCAGCCGTGATCCTATCGATATGCCCGGCTAGATCCCTCAGACTTACTCCTAACTCATTCGATACTCTGAGCACATCGGAGAGCCTCAGTGCCCTCCTATATTTAGCCCCTGTGAGTTTACTATAACTTATTCCGAGCTTGTCCGATGAAGCTCTCAGGCTGCCGTATTTCTCTATGAGCTTCTCCCAGAACCAGTCATCCTTGAAATGTATGTAGAACATATCAGGGTTATCCTGCGAGAGGAGGGTTGGTACTTCTGGAACCTCCTCCTCTACTTCTATCGTTTCAATGGAATAAACTTCGTCTCCCACTCTCAGCTCTCTCGCTGGGATCATCCTCGGCCCAGAGAGAGTGTCCACTAAGATCTTATGATCTGGGGTTACTTTAAGAATCGCCCCGCTCCTGAAAGCTATCTCTAAAAGCTTTCCGGAGTAAGCTATTTTCTCGACAGCTGCTATTCTCGCTCTCCTATGTTGGAACTCTTCCCATGATAGAGCTTCATGGGGGCACTGCTGCGATGAGATCGCTCCGAGTTGAAGTAAACCTGATCCGCTTCCTATATCAATAAACTTTCCTGCATTCCCGACAGCTGACTCGACTACCTCACCTATCGGCTTGATAGTTCCATCGGCTAGGATCACCTCAGTATCTCCACTGAAGCAGTAATTTGTCATATCCGTTATTATTACTAGGACATCCATCCCTAGATCAAATGCTAGATACTCAGCTACCGTTAGGGCAACTCTAGGTGTAGTTATCCTCTCAATAACAGGATCGTTTGCAAGATTTAGGAAGAGAACAGACCTACTTAAGGCCCCGAATTCCTCAAATTGTCTCCTGAAGAAGAGAACATCGTCATACTTGAGTCCCACGGCGGCGAATACTATGGAGAATTTCTCCTCCCTCCCGAGGACTACTGCTTGCCTCGCTATCTGAGCAGCGACTTCGTTATGCGGAAGCCCTGATTCCGAAAATATGGGTAACTTCTGCCCCCTTATCAAACTGAGCATACCATCTATCGCGCTTATCCCTGTCTCTATGAACTCATCGGGGTAATCCCTCTTCACAGGGTTTATCGGCGCCCCGTTTATGTCCCTGAAATCCTCCGCCCTTATTTTAGGGCCTCCATCGATGGGCTCACCCGCCCCATTGAAGACCCTGCCGAGGACTTCATCGGATACAGCCACCTTGAGCGTCGACCCGGTGAACTTGACTATAGCATTAGCATCGAGCCCCTCAGTATCCCCCAGTATTTGTATGACGACTTTATCCCTCCCGGCCTCTAACACTTGGCCGAGCCACTCCCTCCCATCCTCCGAGTAGATCCTGACCACTTCCTCATAAGCTACGCCAGGCACCCCTCTCATTATGACGAGGGGACCCTTAACCTGATCTATACCTCTGAAAGCGATCCCTCTGATAGGCATTACCTCACCTCCGCTAACAAGGACGATATTTCCGCTTCAAGCTGGGAGATAGCATCCCTCACAGCTGCCTCAAACTCCTTCTCAGGTACGAACTTGAGCCTCCTCAAGAGCCCGAGGGATCTCATCTCAGCTATTTTAGACATCGGAACGCCCGCCTCTATTAGAGGCTTAGCCCTCTCATAGAACTCTAGGAGCGTCCTGAGGAGGATCGCCTGCTTCTTGGGGGAGCAGTAGGTATCGACTTCGTGATATGCACTCTGAACTAGGAATCCCTCCTTTATTAGCTCAGCGGACAGTAGAACGAGCCTGTTCTCATCGGAAAGGGCTGCCTCACCCACTACTCTGGCTACTTCTTCCAAGCTAGATGCCGCTTGCAGTAAGGACATAGCTCTATCCCTGTATTCGACCATATCATGGCCTGTCGCGTTTATCCACCAGTTCTTCAAGGCAGGAGCATACTTTGAGAAACTTCTAAGCCAGTTTATGGATGGGAAGTGTCTCTTAAATGCGAGATCTTTATCAAGAGCCCAGAAAGCGCCTACATACCTCATCGTGTGCTGAGTCACTGGTTCATTTAGGTCGCCTCCCGAAGGGCTGACGGCCCCTATTATGGCTATAGAACCAATCTCATCCCTATTTCCAATGACCTTGACCCTACCAGCCCTCTCGTAGAAGGAAGCTATGAAATCCGGCAGATAGGCAGGGAATCCCTTCTCAGACGGTATCTCCTCCAACCTGGAGCTGAGCTCCCTCAGGGCTTCGGCCCATCTTGAGGTAGAATCTGCCGTCAGCACTACGTGGAGCCCCATATCCCTGTAATATTCGGCGTAGGTGACCCCCATGAATATGCTAGCCTCTCTCGCGGGCACCGGCATATTGCTAGTATTAGCTATCAGGACGCTCCTCTCCAGTAAGGGCCTCCCCGTCTTGGGATCCACTAACTTGGGGAATGTATGCAGGAGATCGGTCATCTCATTGCCCCTCTCTCCACATCCGACATAGACAACCACATCGGCATCAGCCCACTTCGATATCTGGTGCAAAGTGACCGTTTTCCCTGTCCCGAAGCCTCCCGGAACAGCAGAAGTTCCTCCCTTAACTATCGGGAAGAACGTATCTATGACCCTTTGACCAGTGATTAAGAGCTCGCTAGGATCTAATTTCTCCTTAAATGGTCTTGGGTTTCTCACAGGCCATTTTTGATACATTTTAAGCTCCTCTTTTCCTCCAATATGTTCTATAAGGACGATCCCTTCCTCTATCGTGTAATCTCCCTCTGGATATGTTTCTAAAACTCTCGCTCTCATGATATTAGGCGGAAGCATTATTTTATGGTCTATCGGACCCTCTTTGACCTTTCCGAGGACATCGCCCGACTGAATCAAATCGCCACGCTTCACTTGTGGTATCCAATGCCACTTCCTATCCCTAGGTAATGTCGGGGATTTGATCCCCCTAACTATGAAGGGACCTCCAGCTTTCTCAGCGATTATATCCAGTGGTCTCCCGAGTCCATCCAATACCTGACCCAGTAAACCAGGTCCTAGCTCGGCTGAAAGTGGTTCTCCAGTCCTCTCAACAGGTTCTCCCGCTTTAACGCCGCCCGTAGGCTCATATACCTGTATAACAGCTCTATCCTCCTCTATCCTCACAATCTCCCCTATCAATCTCTCTTCTCCGACATAAACGACCTCTCTTATTTTCGAACCTCTCATCCCCTCAGCTATAACAACGGGTCCCTTCACATGTACTATGACGCCCTTCCCAACGTAGGTCTGCTCTAGCATCTAAACCCCCCCGAAGATCCTCTCAACTATATAAGGCATCTTCCTCTCTAAGTAGTCCCTCAGTCTGCCGTCGAAGGTATTGTAATACCTCCTCTCATCCCTCGAGTCCCTCAAGACGACCCCACCGATTATGGGCAGGCTTCTAGGATCAACTTTAACATTTTTAAGCTCTTTAGCTATCTTCTCTAGGAGTTCTCTATCCTTCTCCCTTCCGATCAGGTATATCTCTCCCTCCCCCAGAGCCTTTATGCCTTCGAGACAATAATTCCTCAGGATCTCACGATAGTTCCAGTTGGGATCCTCGCCATCGGCTATAGATTGAAGTCTCTCCTGCAACATCCTAATTAAATTATCGATGATCTCCTTCTTTGTCCTTAAAATCCTTTGATTCGCCTCTACTTCAGCAGCACTCCTCCTTCTGGCGATTTCCTCTCTCATCTCCCTCTCAGCCCTCTCCCTCCTGGCCCTCACTATTTGCTCAGCTTCCTTCTTAGCAGATTCTACTATCTCCCTCGCCCTCCTCCGGGCCTCCTCCAATATGGCCCCAGCTCTATCCTCCGCGACCTTCAGGATAGCTCTGACGATAGCTTGGGAGTCCGCGGTCTCGGTAACCTCACTCACCGTATATCACCTCCCTCAATATCTCATTTATGACCTCCTCTATCCTCTCCATAGCTCTCTTTCTCAATTCTTCAGATTTCTTAGTGGCCTCGCTGAGGAGTTTCTCCTCATCCCTCGTTATATCTTCTATTACAGCGGACTCTATTGGCATCTTCTTCGCTTCCTCTATTATCCTCTTTGCCTCCTCCTCCGCGCTCTCTATTATCCTCTTTGCCTCCTCCTGGGCACTTTCCACTATCCTAGAGGCTTCTTTCTCAGCCTCCATTATTGCTTCAACTAGTCTGGGCATAATATCACCCTAAAACCTTAATTCCTCGCTTCCAAGAGCTCTTGCTAATAAAGAGGATAGCTCCCTCAATCTAACCCCTCTAGAACCCTCCATATCGGGAACAATAGCAAAAATAGGTTTATTTTTACCCCTCCTCAAGAGATCCTCTCTATAGTCACTTATTTCCTCTGCAACCCTTTCATTTACGAAGACCACGTGAGGCAGCTCATTTTCGTTCTCCCTGAAGAACTTAATGAGGGCACTTCTCCCCTTTAAGACCTTACTAGAAATTCCAATCATCTCAAATGCTAGAGCAAGGATCTCATCATCGGTTACAGCGATCGGGGAGCTGGCTATACTTCCCCTTTCACTCATGCAGCGCACCTCTTCAAATGGGAGGAAAAGAATATAAAAACTGAATCCCCCACTATAATGCGGCGGGGGTGGCCGAGCCGGGACAAAGGCGGCGGACTTAAGATCCGCTCCCTTAGGGGTTCGTGGGTTCGAATCCCACCCCCCGCATGCTCTAAGAAACCTCAGTTATCTTCAATATCACTTCAACGAGATAATTGCTAATTCAAATCGTTGTTGAGGAAGTTCCGATGTGACACGTTAAATAGTAGCATAACCGTAAAAGTGGCTGATCCTTCGGGAAATGGGTGTTATGTCATGCTCGAGAGGGAGGTCAAGTTGAGGGTAAATCATTCAGAATTCTTGAGATCCTTGGAGTCCCTAGGACTGGATTATGAGATAATCGGCAGCGATTCTCAAGAGGATATATACTTAGATTTCGATGATTGTAGGCTCATGCTGAACGATGCGGCCCTCAGGATAAGGGTGACGGGGAAAGGCACCCTACTCACTTACAAGGGCCCTAGATCCATCATGAATGGGGAGAAGTTGAGGGAGGAGATAGAGGGATCCTTAGGCAGCGAAGAATGCGATTCTGCATTAAGGGCTCTCGGAATTCCACTCAAATGTTCGAAGGAGTTAGAGGAAATGATGGAGCGACTTAAGGATTATGGGATCACTGAGAAGCTCCGCGTCAGGAAGGTGAGGAGGGAATTGAGGATCAATGGAATTGATGGCAAGGTATACCTAGATGATGTGGAGGGGCTGGGGGAGTTCGTGGAGGTGGAGGGAGGGAGATCTATAGATCTCGTCAGAAAATTGAATATGACCTGTAGGGTAGTCACTCCGAGCTATGCCGATCTTTTACATGCTATTAAGCATTGAAGTTACCCCAGATTTCTCAAGTAGATCTATTGAACTTTTCTCAGCCTCTTCATATATTTTCTCTTCTCCCTTAGCCCTGAAGCTCCCATCATAGAGCAAATTCCCCTTGACTAGGACGTACTTGACGTCAGTCGATTTAGCTGAGTACACTAAATGGGATATCACGGAATGCAGGGGGTTCCACCAGGGGACCTTAGTGTTAAGGAGCACTATATCTGCCTCGTATCCTTCCACTATCCTCCCTATCCTCCAAGGTAAGTTTTCGGCAGGAATTCTAGTTGCCATGTCTAGGATCAATTGAGCTGGCATAACAGTGGGATCCATTTTCCTAGCTTTTTGTATGATCGCAGCCGTTTTCATCGTCTCAAACATATCTAAGGAGTTGTTACTAGCTGCTCCATCCGTTCCTAGGGATACTCTAACCCCCTTTTCGATCATCTCAGGTACTGGTGCGATTCCAGAGGAGAGCTTAAGGTTGCTTATGGGATTGTGCGAAACTAAAGAGCCTGAGTTAGCTATTATGGGGAGATCCTCATCATCAGGCCATACCAGATGCGCTAGAACAGTCCTCTTACTTAGAACACCTACCTCCTCAATTAGCTTGACTGGGCTCTTCCCATATTTCCCCTTAATATCCTTAACTTCCCCCTCCGTTTCCGATACGTGTATCTGGATCCATGATCCCGTCCTGCTAGCTATCTCAACTAAGTTAGATGGCGAGACCGTGTAAGGGGCGTGCGGCCCGTAGCAGGGCAGTATTAAGGGATCATTGATCCACTTATTTACGAAGGAATCAGCTATTTTGAGGCATTCCTCGAAGTTTTTGCACTCGGGAGTTCCGAAATCTATTATAGCTGATGCCAGCACACCTCTGACCCCAAATTCCTTGAAAACTTCCGCTATGACATCCTCGAAGAAGTACATATCGAATATCGTTGTGGTCCCCGTCCTCACAGATTCTAGGATTCCTAACTCAGTCCCGGCCCTTATATGATGGGGCCTTAGGTTCGCTTCCATTGGCCATATCTTCTCATTGAGCCAGGGGAAGAGGGGGATGTCATCTGCTACACCTCTGAAGAGCGTCATGGGTATATGTGTATGCGTATTTATGAGCCCAGGGATCGCAACGAGGTCCCTTCCATCTATGATCTCATCAGCCGATTCGCGTAAATTTCCAATTTTCTCAATTATCCCTTCCTTGATCAGGATATCCTTGTCCCTCAAGATCCTCCTCTCATCATCCTGAGTCACTAGGAACCTCAACCCCTTGATGAGTATCTCCATACGATCCCCTACGATTGCCCGAAAACTACTTAAATAGAGATTTCGATAGGACTCGTGATAATGATGAGAAGATTGGCTTTCGCTCTGATAATGCTGATCTCAATTCCCTACTTTCAAATAGCTTTCGCGGATGGGAAGGGCATCTATACATACACTTACACTGTTAAGGAGACTGGATGGGTCGATATAATCACTAGATTTGAGTCTAACTCATCGGGAAGCAGCTGGGTGCTGGTCCCGAAGTTTCAGAAATACTCCCTCAGAGTGGTATCTGGTTCGATAAAGAATGAGAAGGTTATAGAGAATACTAGCTATTACTTCTACTCGAATTACACTTTCTCCTATTCTCCAGGGACCACTATCGAGATAAACTGGAGCTATAGGTTCGGAGCATTAATAGTCGAACCAAATGGCGCATTTTTCTCGACACAAATAGGGTTTAATAGGATGGATGATGCTCTAATTCTCGTTAAATTACCAAAAATGTACTCAATAAAGGGAGTGGAGCCCTCTGGCTATGCTATAGAGAACGGGAGCGATTACAACGTCGTGAAGTACTACCTCAATGGGATGAGGAACAATACGCTCAGGGTTCTGATATCCTTCGAGACGGAAAAAGCTGAGATGAAGGAAATGAAAGTTGGAAAGCTCACCGTAGTTTACCCAGCTAGATATCAAGACTTCGCAGGAAATATAACAAAATATTACGAGAAATCGCTGAAAATGATCCAGGATATAACCTCTCTGAGGGAGGAGATACCGGTAAAGGTTAACCTCTTCGTCCCGGAGAAGATGGAGGACATAACGACGCAAGGATACACTGGACCTCGCTATACATCGGACGTGATAACTCAGGGTGAAGTGAATCTCAATATGATGCTCGCTAGGATGCCGGAGTACGAGCTTCCCCTCACGTTGATACACGAGCTCCTCCACCAGTATATGCAAGCCGCTGGCTTGGGCGTGGAGTTGAGGTGGTTCCATGAGGGATTAGCGCAATACCTCAGCTCTGTGATAGTGAGGGAGATGGGAATGAACCCCCCTGAGGAGCCAGATAACGATACTGTGAGGCAGATAATGGCTTATACGGGAGGAGATTTCAGCTTCCTGTTAGATTGGAGAGGAGGAGGGTTGCCCGGGGATCCTTCCCTCTACTACTCCGCTAGCTTGATAATAGCTAAAGATCTCGCCAGGAAGTACGGAGATGATATATATAAGAAGCTCTTCGCCGAGATGAGGAAGGATAAGGCAACGGTCAATTCACCCGAGGACCTTTTAAAGTACCTGAACAGAGCAGCTGGGGAGAATGTCTCGGATTTCTTCAGATCCTATGGTATGATAATCTCGGAGAGCGCTCAAAGGTCTTCTCTCACGAGGACGGCTTGGAGTTATGTGAAACAGACTTCCTGGTTCAATCCATTCGCAGGAATTGCCGCTAAGATCCTTGAGGATGGATCGGAGGATAGCGCAACTCTAGCGATCTACTTGACGGTACTGGGAGTCCTGACTGAGGCCTTGGGATTAGCTCTGATAATATCGACTCTCCTATCAATTAAAAAAGGAGTTAGAAGATCTTCTCGAGTCCCTCAAGTTGAAGTAGAAAGTTCCACTTCTCAGTGATCCTCCTCTCCAACTCCTCGATATCCTCATCCTTTAATGACTTAAACCTTTCCTGCATAGCGAGGAAGTCCTTAATAGGCCTCTTCCTAGGCTTTACCGTTATCCTCAGCTTCCCATTCTCTATCTCATAAAGGGGCCAGAAATATGTATCCACAGCAAGCTTTCCAAGCTCAGCTGTCTTCTCGACCGGAAAATCCCATCCAGGAGGACATGGAGAGAGTATATGAATGTACTTGAATCCCCTTATCTTCTTCGCCTTCTCCAACTTGTTTGCAAGGTCAAATGGATAGCCAACACTCGCAGTAGCGACGTAGGGCACTCCATGGGCAGCGACTATCATGGGCATGTCCTTCGGCATCTCCCTCTTGCCCGTAGGCGTAGTCTTAGTCACAGCTCCCCAGGGCGTGGCTCCAGATCTCTGTATTCCCGTATTCATGTAGGCCTCGTTATCGTAACAGATGTAAATTATGTCCTCTCCCCTCTCGGCTGCCCCAGATAGGGCCTGTATCCCTATATCAACTGTACCCCCATCGCCAGCCCAGACTACCACATTCACATCCTTCCCTTGGAATTTATATGCTCTATAAACTCCTGAAGCCGCTGCCGCAGCCGCTGCGAAGGCGAAGTTGAGGACGGGGGCTGAGAATGCGCTTCTGGGGTAAGGCGACTGTATTATGCTGGAGCAACATGCGGGGATCACATATACTGTATTGGGCCCCAGAACCCTTGAGGCTATCCTGAAAGCTATAGTAGCCCCGCATCCAGGGCATGCAGCTGAACCCGGGAGGTAGGAGCTGCTCCTCTTCCTGAGCTCATGTATCGTGAGGCTCATATCACCACCTCCTCAGCTAGTTCAATCCTCTGATACTCCGGCTTCAATTTGTACCAGTAATACGGCTTCCTCACTCTACCAGAAGCTATCCTACTGACTGCATCCTTGAACATCGCGATCACATCTTTGTAAGTGAGATCCCTGCCTCCAAGGCCGCTTATATAATTCACTACCGGAGGAGCCCCGCTCAAATCGTAGAGAGAGGATCTCACTTCAGTCCCAATGGGTCCACCCGAACTGAAGGATATGCTCCTATCAATAACTACCACTCCCTTCCTACCCTGCAGGTTCTCCTTGATATCGCGGTGCGGGAATGGCCTGAACGACCTAAGCTTCAGAAGGCCTACGCTTATCCCCTCATCTCTCATGATATCTACAGCAACTTCCGCCTCAGAGGCTAGCGTTGCCGATGTCAATATCACATAGTCGGCATCGTTCATCTTGTACTTCATGACAGCAGCTCCATGGTACCTTCCAAACTTCTCATTGAATTCCTCAGCTACGTCCTCCATCACTTCGAGTGCCCTTCTCATTGAGAGATCCATGGACCACCTCATCTCTTGATATTCCTCATCCGGGAGAACTAGGCTTCCAAAACTTATAGGATCGGATGGATCTAGAATCCAAGCCGGTCTGAAAGGTGGAAGGAACTCATCGACATCCTCCTGCCTCGGCACATTAACTGGCATGAAAGTGTGACTTAGGACGAATGCGTCCAAGCATACCATGAAGGGGAGCATCACATCGGGATGCTCTGCCACTTTGTACATCATTAATATAGTATCTAGAACCTCTTGATTCGAGGAAACATATATCTGCATCCATCCCGTATCCCTCTGGGACATTGAGTCCTGATGGTCCACATGGATGTTCCAAGGAGGTCCTAAAGCTCTGTTTATCACAGCCATGCCAATCGGCGTCCTGGAACCCGCGGCCCAGTGAAGTACCTCCGACATGTAGACGAGCCCCTGGCTTGATGTGGCCGTGAAAGTCCTAGCGCCTGCGGCCGCAGCTCCTATGACGGCTGCCATCGCACTGTGCTCACTCTCGACCCTTATGTATTCAGCGTTCATATAACCGGATTCTATGAAAGAAGCTAGATACTCGACGACTGTTGTCTGAGGAGTTATCGGATATGCGGCAACTACATTGACCCTAGCAAGTTTTGCTGCGAGAGCTGCGGCATGGTTCCCAGTTATTATATTCCACTCGCCTTCAACCATACTCCCTCACCATCTCTATGGCCTTAGCTGGGCAGACATCGGCGCAAACACCACAGCCCTTACAGTAAGAAAGATCTATCACTGGAAAGCCATTCTCTCCCTCGGAAATGACCTCCTCAGGGCAATATAACCAACAGAGCCAACATTTAATGCATTTACTTTCATTTATGATGGGCCTCTCAACCCTCCACAGACCCGTTTCCCCAGAAGAGCCCTTTCTGGGCTTCGATATAGGGAGCACTATGGGAACCTCGAACCCCATCGGATGCACCGATAAATTAACGGACGAGCAGGTAAATAAATTTGATCATCAATATATTTATAAAACAAAATGAGAAATTAAGGGGTCAGTAGGCTCCCGCGCCACCCCTAGCGGGTCTCCTCTCAACCACTTCCTCCTTCACTATCAGCTTCCTGTTCTCGAATTGAAGCTGGAGGGTCTCACCTGCAAGAGCCCCTGGCTTGACACTCACCTCTATCGGGTGCTCATCCCTCATCGGGTAGTAGATCTTCCATACATTTGCCCTCAGGCCGGGCCTTTTCTCATCTAGGAACTCAAGGATTCGGTCAGTCATTGGAACACCAACTCTCCTAGCCACCATACTGATCACCTCGCATGGCGCTGCAATGTACTCAGCTAACTTCTACGGGTGTCATCATATAAAAACATTGATCCCGCTAGCATACGTACTAATGAACATTGAGAGATCACGAGAGTGGATTAAAATCATATTAACTTTATAACTATCAAAAAATAATTTTTCTGGAGATGAGTGAGTTATTCAGTAATTTCCTGAAAAATATCGAAAGGGATTTATCAAAGCCCCTCTCAGTGTAGCGATGAGCTCAGTGCCCTTCTCCTTCCTCGCGCTGAGGGACCCATACGAGGAGTCCAAATATGTTGTAGTGGCCGTACCTTATGACTCAACGGAGAGCTGGGCTAGAGGAACTAGGTTCGGGCCCATGGCGATAATTGAGGCATCTAGGTACATGGATCCATACGACATAGAGCTCAGAGCGTTCGTGAATGATATGGGAATTCATACAATTTTTGAGCTCCCCGTCCTTGGGAAGTCAGTTAGCTCAATGATGGATATCGTAGAAACTACTGTTAGAAGATTGAGGGGAGATGGGAAGATACCGATACTTCTAGGCGGGGAGCACACGATATCATTTCCAGCCTTGAGGGCGTTAAATCACGAAATCGATGCTATCGTAGTATTAGACGCGCATCCCGATTTCTATGATGAATACGAGGGAAATAAGATCTCACACGCCACGGTGTGCAAGAGGATGAGCGAGCTCGTGGGGGATATAATCCTGATAGGAGTGAGGACGATGGACTTCGATGAAGGTAAAAACCTTGATAAAATCGGCTCTGTTAATATAATATTTTCAGAGAGAATGGAGGAAAATTTGGAGATCTTAAATGGAATAAGGGGAAAAAGAGTCTACTTGAGCGTCGATGTGGATGTATTGGATCCTCCCCAAGTACCCTGCGTCGGGAACCCGGAACCAGGGGGGCTTAGCTACGGACAGGTCCTGAAGATAATAAAGAAAGTAGTAGAGCTCAGCGATGTGAGATGCATGGATTTCGTTGAATTTGCTCCATGTCCAGGGGTCAGATCGGACGCCTTCCTAGTGGCCAGGCTTGTCCAGAAGGCCATAGGGTATCATGCCTTTTACTCTGGGAATGATAAGCTCCGAGATCGCTCCTATGAATAATATCTCAAACCACGCCTTAACGAGGATTCCGTATATCACAGCATCAGTCAGCCAGCCCGCTATCTGAGGAGCGAAAATAGGTATCCACAATTTGAATGTAGCCCATGTGAAGAGACTCTCAGGTACGTATCCTAATGTTAAGGCTATGATAGGTCTCCTAATCCTCCTAGCTAGGAACCCAGTGAAGAGGCCAGTCATCGCCTTCCCTGGGAATATGAGGGATCCGATGAGAGGTCCCAGACTCCCCATGATTCCGAACCTAATGAAAGGCACTATTGAGATGAGTAAGCCGACGAGTGCTGCCCAGAAGGGCCCGAGTATGTAAGCACCGATGACTGTGGCAACATGAGACATATCGATCGCTATCTGTGGATGAATATTACCCAAAAACATCGATACTATTGCTAAAATATTTCCTAAAGCCCCGAGCAATGCTGAAGTGGAGATGTATCTCACGTAGCTCATGAGAACCCCGGGACTGAATATTTCAAAAATAAAAAGTTTTCTTTTATGCAACTATCTGATGAGCTCGAGCTCCTCCATCATCGTCCGCACTAACTCCCTCAATCCTCTACCATCTACAGTGGAAACGGGTATCAATGGTACATCCTTGCCAGCTATATCCACTATTAATTCCTCCTTCCTTCTCATGTCAGAATCTCCCACGAGATCAGCCTTATTGGCAGCTATTATCATGCTCTCCTCCCTCTTCCCCAGCTCCTTCAGTATCCTCAGATCTTCCTTCAATTTTATCTTCAACAATTCGTCTCTATCAGATATATCTATAACTAGAATCTGCTTATTAGAATATTTTATGTCAAGAAGGTTGAGCTTAAATGAAGCAATTAGCCTCGGATCTAGGTCTATCACGAAGCCTATTGTGTCAACTAAGTATACCTTTTCCCCCTCGATCCCGGCATATTTGCTCGATAACGTGGTGAAAGGCTTATCACTCACAGGCTTATTGAACCCTGTGAGGGCGTTGAAGATGCTGGTCTTCCCGGCATTATAATAACCTGTGAGAACCGCTATTTTGGCTCCATCATCTATTCTCTTCAGGATTTCCAACTCTTTTTGTCTACTTAGCTTCTCTATCTTATCATTCAGTATCTTGATCCTCTTCTGCATAGCCCTTATCTGCTTATGGTACGCGTACTCTCCTCCTCCCTTGAAACCAGCCTTCATTCTCTTGTATTTTATTGAAGCTGAAAGTTTAACGTATGGAAAATGCTTCTCGAGCGATGCGAGTTCTATCTGTAGTTTGGATAAGATGTCACTAGCTGCTTCCCTGAATATCATGAGAGTTACATCATATCTATCGATTACCTCAACTCCCAGGGCCCTCTCGAGGTTCCACTTCTGTTTGCTAGTTATGTTGTTATACAGGACGAACACATCGGGATCCAATTTCCTCACTCTATCTTTTATCTCATCTATCTTTCCCTTCCCAAATACGAAGTCGACAGATTCTTTCTCCCTGACCTGTATTATCCTCTCCACGATCCTATAGCCCAGAGCATCGAGCAGAGATTCGAGTTCCCCCATCTTTATCTTATAGAGATAGTGATCGTGGACGTCGGTCTTCACCATTCCCGTGATGGCCTTGAGCATCCCTCACTTCCATGTGAGATCCAATGATAAAGATATTTAACGATTACTCCCGACGAGAGGGTTCCTAGGGATCTCAGTGAGATCTCTCGGCCCCTTCACAGTGGCGTCTATTATCATCTTCCCCTGGGGAAGCCTCAAGATCCTCTTCTCCCCATCCAAATATATCTCCCTCAGATTGCTATGATCCAAGGATGAGCCTCGTACACCGCTTATCATCTTATAATCCTCCGGTATGTGCGCCCTCTGAACTACAGCTCTCATCAATTCAATGTAATTCGTGACATCCACATCATCATCAACTACTATTACCCTCTTCAGGCTTTTATGAGCGGATATTGCCATGATGCCTGCTAGGGCCGGTTGATCATCATGCGTCTTCCTTATGGAGATCGCTACCTCCACCCAGCCAGCTCCAGCAGGCGTCATAGCCACATCTACAACTTCAGCGACTTCAGAAACCCTCTCCTCAATGAGTGGTTCGACAGGAAGACCCATCAAAATTTGGTGCTCCATCCCTGCCGGGAGAATCGCCTGATATATGGGGCTCTCCCTTACGTAGATCGAATCGACCGTGAGGACGGGTTGCATCCTCACTATATCCTTCCCAAGTATCTCATAGAAGGGGCCCTCGGGAGCGAGCTCACCGGGCTCTATCCTCCCACAAATAACTAATTCTGCCTTTGAAGGTGCCCAAGCATCCAGATCTTCACATTTAGATATTTCTAATGGCTCTCCTGATATCCCACTGGCTAATGATAGCTTATCCCTATCCTCAGCTGGTACAGCAGATGCTATCAATACCTCAACAGGATTTCCTATGGAGACAGCTACTTCAAGACTCTTCCCGGATCTCGAGTATTTCTCAATGGTCCTACTAAGTTTCCTCCCCTCTACAGCTCTCAAAACGAGCTTATTCTCTGAAATAGGGAGCATCCTATGGTAGGAAGATGAGAACTTTCCTTCATCCCTGAAGATGACGATAGATGCCGTCATATAGGGGCCCGGCTCCCCAGTATAATGCCTCAGTATCGGGAGATCCTTCAAACTCAACTTAGCCCTTCTCCACTCAGGATGGGATTCTACAGGCTCCCTTCCAGGATCTCTTAAGGACTCTCTTACCTTCTTCCTAAGCTCATTTACCGATTTTAATCCCATGGAAGCAGCCAAAACATCCCTAGAGGTGGCGAACCCCCCAAAGATCTTGAAGATGGACTCCCTCCCATCAGCTAACACTGGTCTCTTGAATAACAGGGCCTTTTTGCCGTCATACTTGATCAAGTAGGATGCCGCTTCATATTCAACGGATACAGGATCCTCTACTACCTCTATCAATTTCCTCTCAAGAAGATTATCGATAGCCTCCCTGAGCTCCAAATATATCCCCCCAAAGGATATTAAGTAGCTTCACAGATGCACTTAATTATTGATTCCCCGTGCATCGGAGAGGTGATGCGGTATGTGGAAATTCAACGCGAAGACCCATTACATAGCCGAGCTCAGGGGCCTCGAGGAGGGAGAGAATGTCAGACTAGCTGGGTGGGTGCAGAGGAAGAGTGAGCTTGGGGGGATAGTCTTCATAAGGATGAGGGATGCAACAGGCTCCGTTCAAGTGGTTTTGAGAGAGGGAAACTTATCCGAGCAGGAGCTGACCGCTGCTAGAGGTGCCGGGATAGAGGCATCTATAATCGTGGAAGGGAGTCTCAGAAGGGATCCCAGGGCCCCTGGAGGGTTGGAGGTAATAGCATCTAAGTTCATCCTCGTTGGGGATTCGAAAGATTTCCCAATAAAACCAGGAGTTGGTGAAGAGTTTCTATTAGACAACAGGCACTTGCACATAAGGACCACGAGGATGAGGAACGCTCTGATGATAAGGATGGAGGTGATGAGAGCGACTGAAGAGTGGTTCGTCAACAATGGATTCGTAAGGGTTGAGGCTCCAACATTCGTTGGCGCGGCCGTAGAGGGAGGGGCTACACTCTTTGAGGTCCCATATTTCGGGAAAAAAGCTTACCTCACCCAGAGCTCTCAATTCTATCTTGAGGCTGCTATATTCTCATTCGAAAATGTTTACACAATACAACCGAGCTTCAGAGCTGAGAAATCCAGAACTAGGAGGCATTTAACTGAGTTCTGGCACGCTGAGGCTGAGATGGCTTGGGCCGACCTCAATGGAATGATGGATGTAGTGGAATCTCTCGTGAAGTATATAGTGGAGAAAGTAGTGGAGAGGGCTTCAGATAAATTAGAAGCTTTAGGAAGGAGAATGGAGGCTATTGAGGGGAGGTTTCCCAGAATAACATATGATGAAGCATTGGAGCTGGCTAAAAGGAAGGGAGCTGAGATAGAGTGGGGAGAAGATTTCGGTACGGAAGTCGAGAGGCTCATATCACTAGAATTCGACTTGCCTGTCTTCGTCACACATTATCCGAAGAAAGCTAAAGCATTCTATCATAAACAAGATCCAAAAAGGCCGGAGGTTGTCTTATGCGCAGACTTGCTCGCTCCCGAAGGGATAGGAGAAATAGTTGGAGGAGGGCAGAGGATAGAGAGTGAGAATGAGCTGATATCTAGAATAGTCGAGGAAGGGCTCAATCCCGAGGATTATAAGTGGTATCTAGATCTAAGGAGATATGGGAGCGTCCCCCACTCCGGTTTCGGGTTAGGTATAGAGAGGACTATCAGGTGGATCGCAGGCCTGCCTCACATAAGAGATGCCATCCCATTCCCGAGAACGCCTGTGAGGCTTTATCCCTGATCCTCCAACTTAGTTTCTCTTTCATAAACGAAGGGGGAGTTAAGGACTTCCCTGAATTTCCTCGCCTTGGCTTCCCCTATCAAGCTCTTCAGCTTAGGGAAGTCCGCATTGAATATCTCCCTGAGGTTTTTGAACTCACTCATCAACTTCTCAGCGGATTTTGGACCGATCGATGGGAAACTCAGTAGGATAGAATAGGCTTCCTCAAAGCTCTTTGCCTTCCTCCTTCTCCTAACCGGGATTATAGATGGTTTATCTCCCTCAACTTTCCTAGCTAGATATGTTAGAAGATAGGCAGTATCCTCATATCCATTCACATGTATTACGGAGACTCCTTTAAGGGATAGATAAGCTAGAGCTCCGAGATAGTGAAGCCTTCCTCTCCCATCAAGCCTATGAGATCCCTCGACAAGCACTAAAATCCTGCTGCAGCACCTCATCATCTCCTCAACTTGATCGAAGAGTCTCCCATCGTATATAGACCTCAAAAAGTCCTCCAGAGTTTTCCTTTCGACGCAGACATCCGCTCCTATTAGATAGTCGGCTACTTCTATCCTCTTCCTCTCAACGATTATTCCATTACTCTTGAGAATTCTTTCTACGCTTTCAGGTTCCCTGTCATCCATCACTATTCTCATTTCCCTCAGCCCCCAACCAAAGTTCCTCTATTTCCCTTATTAGTGAATGAACCTCGCTTGAATAGTTGACAGGTTCGATCTCATCTAGGACCATCTTAACGAGCCCCCCTTCCATGTAAGTAGCCTTCCCCCTGACTATGACCTCCCTGCCCAAGATCTCAGCTGAGAGCTCATCGGTTGGTATCGAGTGGAAGGGCTGACCCAGCTCATCAGCCCTCCTTATCACATCCTCAGTGCTCATCCGAAGTAACCTCTCTGCATTTCTCCCAAAGACCATCACTCTAGCGACCCCAGTACCGTCGTCTAGCGTGAGGCTGAGGTAGAGGAGGGGGATCGCCCTCTCCAGTGGGCCGCAATTCGGACAGCTGTAGCTACCGTATTCATAGCTGACCCTAGCCCCACAGAGCGGGCAGTGCCAAGAGACCTTAGCTTCCTCGGAGATCCCTATGATCGTTCCCCTGAACTCCCTGAAGCCGTCAGAGGCTTCCCCTATTGGAACCCTCTTGTACTTGAGGGATCTCGCGAGCTTCTCTATATCCTTAACCTTCCTGTCTACTATCTCAACGATCTCAAGATTCCCGGACCTGCTGAGCGAAAGTAAATCATCGTACCTCCTGAATATAGGACCTACCCTCACGATGAAGGGCGGCTCCATGCCCCTCAGTAGATCGACCCACTTATCCCAGATCCTCAATATCGCTAGCTCACCATCTATCTCAACTAGAATGTCTAAGAACTTCTTCCCCAAGAGAGAAGCTTCTTCTGGGAATTTGTAAAGGACTGTTGCTTCTATAGTCTCAATACCTCCTTCTATATCCACAGAGCTCCTCAATGTCGAGTGGAGCTCGACAGAATCCTCCCTAGTAATGACTCTGAAGTTCCTGAGCGTTACCAGAGCGCCTGGTTTTAGGTTCTCAGAGTAAGAAGCTTTATCTCCCCAGAAAAGGACCCTGATTGTACCTCCATCCTCCCCCTGAACTATCGCTGATCCCCTTCTTCCCTTCCTCCCATCCTCCCTCATGAACTCCGATACTGGGAAGGTCCTGACAACAGTTCCCCTGAAGTCTATCTCCTCCCCTTCCCTCCCGTAAATCTCCTCCGTGCTCGATATTACCTCACTAGCTGGTGCCACTCCTCTAGAAAGAACCTCTATCTTTGAATCCGAGCTCAGATGAATTACGATCCTCCCGCCTCTGCTAGCCACTCTTACATCGCTCAGGAGGACCTCATCACCCTCTCTCAACTCCCCCCTCTTAACCTCATCTACGAGACTCTGAGACCATATTATGACATCTGCCTGGCCGTAATCGTCTGAGATCCTAAGCTCGGCTCTCTCCGATCTCTCTCCACTTCTATTCACGTATTCTATCACTCCATATATTTTCGAGATCCTGCCCCTGACGGATGCCTTTCTCATCCCCGGGACCAGCCTGTCCAACCTTAGCAAAGGCTTCTTCACAGTCTCTGATGAAATCTCAACCCCCAGTTCCATTGCGATAAGGGAAAGAGCACCATCTGGCTTAATTAAGCCACCCATTTCCTCTATATATTCCTCAACCTTTCTCAGGATCTCATCGAGTTCTACGTGAGCGATGTCAGAGATATATTTGGCTCTCCTCATGAACTCATCATCATAGCTCAAGCCCAGCACCCTCTACTTCTATCACAGTCGGCGAGCCCACTCCACCTTGAACGATGAACTTAACCGGGAGGAATCTCTCAACGAGCCATATATTACTTTCAGCATGCAACGTAAGCTTCGATATGCCCACTCTAGATCTCCCCCTGGCTAGAGCAAGATAAGGAATTATCATATCACCCATGTGACTATCGAAAGCCATCCCCGCTTTTATTTCATCTAAGAGCTTTGAAGCAGCATTCTTACCAACTACCTCGCTCGGTTTACCCTTCTCTCCTAATTCATCGGCCCCGATCCTTGGGTTGGAATCTGTCCAGAGGACGATCCCGGCTCCTGGACCCAAATGCCCATCCTCAGACCATTCCTCCTCTATCTCAACCCTCAGCCCCTCCTTCCTGAGCGTATCGATGGCAGAGGAGGATATCCTCTCCACAACACTCCTTGGAAGCTTGACGGCATGGCATCTTCCCAAAACTCTATCGAACTTTTCCCCTCTCACTTTATCGATCGGAAAGAGCTTGGATGGGCTAGCATGTAGCTCAACGATACCTCCTCCTCTAGGGTAGTGCCCCCTCCTCAGCAACTTGAGCTCAGCCCTCACTCCTAGAGGGGCCATATTCCTGAGGAAGACTTCAGCCATATAATCGATCGGCGGCGCCAATGGGACATCGGTCCCTCCCCTAATTCTCAGGGAGATCTCCTCCTCTGAAGATATACAAGCAGGTAGGATTGCTTGTATGATGAGGCTTATACTTCCAGCAGTCCCTATGTCTATCTCAAAACTGCCTCCTGCTCTCTTCCTAGGTATGAACCTCAGAGCAGTGGATCCCACCTCATCGCCCTCTACAGTAGCTTCCGTTATCCTCGCTAAAGCCCTTACAGCATTCAGATGCTGTGGCCTCAAGCCCGGATTGGCTCTCTTAACCCTTATATTGTATATCTCGACGGGTTTCATCGTCACTGAGGAGAGGGCTATAGCATACCTCAGGAGGGATCCTCCTCCCTCACCGTAACTCCCATCTATCCTGATGAATTCCATACATGTGACCCCCTCCGCTCTGCTTTATATAGCGCATTCCCATATTTGCGCGTGAGAGGTCAGGGATGAGAGTAAAGTACGAGATTTTCTCGATAGGAGGCTCATTCATAGGAATTGCCGAGGCTGAAGGGACAATTTACTGCAATACGATACCTCTAAGGGGAGAAAAAGAGGCCGAGAATGATCTAATTAAGAACTGCAGATCCGCTTGGCCCAATCTCACATTGGAGAAGGGCTCTGTGAATTGTGGGGAGTTGCCAGTAAAAATTTACAAAATATTCTCGGGAGAAAATGAAGATACTTCTAATATAATGTTAGCAAATCATGAAAACATAAAATTCCAGGAGGCCCTCGAAGCGATTTCCCTCATCCCCCGGGGTACGTTCACGACCTATGGGGAGCTCGCTAGATTGATAGCTACTTCCCCGAGGGCCGTCGGGCTTTACGCATCTAAGAACCCCTTCCCGCTCATAGTCCCCTGCCATAGAGTGGTCAGGGGAGACATGAGGGTAGGGGGCTACGGTTACGGGGAGGAGCTGAAGGCCCTGCTCCTCATTAGGGAGGGCATTGAGGTAGATCTCAGCAGAATGAGAGTGAACCCCAATAAGCTTATCAGGGCCTCCGATCTGAGACGGATGAGGGAGGTGTCAGGCCATGCTAGCTCAACCTAAACCAGTTTTCGCTTCCGACTTCGGGACCTCGTTCTACAAATTCGGTCCCTGGTGGATGATGAAGACCGGCCCTAGCGTGATAGAGAACAGGGGGTACTTCCCTAAGATATCCAAGGTCTCGGCTGAGGTGAGAGGAATAAGCGTGAAGGAAGTCGTCGTTGGGGATGAGGTCTCAGAGTATCTGGAGTCTAGAGCTGATCTATCGAGACTCTATTATCCTATGAGGAACGGAGTTATAGAGAGAGAAGATCAAAGAGGGTGGAAAGTCGTCAAGGAGCTCGTAAGGTATTCCTTACTTAAGCATTATCCCGGGAGAGTCGATACTACAGGAATACCATTCTCAGGCTTCTTCGTTGTGGCAGCCCTAGCTGCGCAAGCCCCAACTTATATGTATGAGAGGCTCTTCGAGATATATCAGGAGGTCAACTCAGAGGAAGGAGGCTTAGTCAGAGCGGTGACGATAATACCCCAGCCCTTAGCCGTTGCTATCGCGGAGAAAGCGGTAACTTGCGTAGTAGTGGAGGCCGGCCACGGGAACACTCAAGTGACACCGATAAGTAGGGACGTTATAAGGGCAGCGTTAATACCTCTCAATAGAGGGGGGAGCGATTCAGATAAGATAACCGCCCAGATACTGAAAGATCTGGGGTACTCAGATCTAGCTAGAGAGGAGAAATTCGTCAGAATCTTCAAAGAAATGGCTGGATTACTTCCTTTAGACCTAAATAAAGCTATTTCATGGTCTAAAGATCATCCAGGAGCCCTTCAATCAGTATTCAGGATTCCCGGAACCACTGTGGAGATCGATATGGGGGAGAAAGCCTGGCAGAGATTCTTAATCGGTGAGTTCTTCTTCAACCCGGGTCATGAGATATTTGAGAGCTATTACTCGAGGGGCTTCACTCCTCCGAAGGATACTCTAATAGGTGGAGAGGTGATCCCGGGGAACGTGACGCTAGCTGAAGCTATAAGGCTTTCGATATCAAAGATACCGGTTGAGCTCCAAACTTCCGTTTCTAGGAGGATAATACTCTCAGGCGGTGCTTTCAACTGGAGCGTTCCGAAGGGTTTAGAGGGAATAGCAACGGATTCTCCAACGAAATTGAAGAATATGTTGAGGTCAATAGGGCTGGAAGTCGATCCAAAGATAGTTTCGGACCCTCAATTCAGCGTTTGGAGGGGCTCTATAGTTTACGGGATGGCCGTCAGCGAGGGGATAAAGTGGGACTGGTCGAAGATGGAGGGATGGTACTACTTGAGCTGAGATTCCAAGAGGGACTTGAAGCTCTTAGCATTATCTAAGCTGAAGTAGGAGTTATTGAAGAGGACATAATTAACTTCCATCGCATACTTCCTTAAATATTCCAGTAACTTGAGTAGATCCTCCTCCGAATACTTGTAACTGTAAACGATCCTCCTCCCCTTCCTCGATCCGTGAAGCCTGTAATACCTGAAACTCCCATGAATGGGTACCTCATAGAGGGGATCAACTACGTGAGTTATTCCTAGATCCTCCAGGATCCTCTTGAAATGATCACTTTTCAGCCAGCTCTCATCCCTTATTTCCCACCCTATCCTAAGCCCCCCTTTTATGGATTCGAAGAAATCTCTCGAGTTCTTAATATTCTCATCCGTCGCTTTGAAAGAAGGTGGGCTCTGAAATATCACGAGATCGGAGTTGAGCTCCCTCAGGATCTCTCTGAAGTGATCCCATGCCTCGAGATTTTTACCAGTGGGTCTGAGAAAACCATAATCATCATCTTTAGGAACTCCCGTTTTCCTCCAGATAGCGCTCGATGGATCATGTGTGAAAACCATCCATGCTTTGACGGAGAATTCGAATGATTCGCTTCCAATTTCCTCCCTCCATCTTCTCACGGTCTCCAACTTGGGCAATTTGTAGAAGGTCTCCTGAACCTCCACGAGATCGAAGATCTCAGCGTACTTCTTCTTAGATATCTGGAAGCCACAGCAACCCACCTTAACACTAAACATAATACTCCCTCCCACATAGTACTATTAAATCATGCGATCAGCTAAAATATTTCAAAACTTCACGGGACGATCATAGTAACACCTTTCACCCCACCCTTCATTCTTCTCTCCTCTCGAAGTAATTCATGGATAACACTACCTTTTTATCGTCCCTCTTGGGGGAGACCCGATGGAAGAGGTCGAGCTCCAACGCAATGAGGGATTGATAGCTAGGACTCCTGCTACTATTAAAGTGATCTCCGGGGATGCTGAGGTCTGGGGTGTGCCTTTCGAAGAGATAAGCCTCTCTCAGGAAGCCATGGATCTCCTGATAACGAGCAACCATGGAGCAAAATTAAATATCATTGGATCGAATTTTATTAAAATAAATGATCCAATTCCGGAATGGTGGCATAATCTTCTAGAGAAAATACCAGATAAAACTGTTATGTTTATCGGGAAGGTAGATTCAGGGAAGAGCTCTTCTATCCTCTACCTCGCCAATAAGTTGCTCCTAAACGGTACCAGAGTTTCTATAATAGATTCCGATATCGGGCAGTCGGATCTCGGTCCGCCCGGGGTGATATCTTCATCTAACTTGAGGGATCCGGTCTATCAGATGAAGCTCTTGGATCCGGAGTTCATGTACTTCATAGGGGATAAGAGCCCGAGAGGTCACTTACTCCAATTCCTAGTGGGCACGTGGGAAGCTTTTAGGGATGTCAAGGAGAAAACGATTCTCATAAATACGACAGGTTTCGTCGATGGTGCCGCAGCGAGGACGCTCAAGAAACTCAAGATAGAGCTCTTACAGCCCGATGTCATAATATTCATAGAGAGATCTGAGGGGGAGCTCAGGCACTTGATACGCAGCGTCCCTATAGGCGCGAAAGCCGTGAATGTGAGATCCCCCGTCAGAGATCTGCCCAAGGATAAGGGTTATAGATCCCTCTGCAGGAAGGCATTATACAAGAAATATCTCGAAAATGGGAGTAGAAGAACCTTCGATTTGAGGAAGGTCAGAATAGAGAATACTTTCCTGTTCACGGGAGATGAGAGGAGAGAATATGCTCCCTTCCTATCCGAGCTTATGGGGAGCGGGGTAATATGGGTCGAGGAGTCTGCTGATATGCTCTTAATACTCAGCGAGGGGTATGTTGAGAGGATGAAGGTGAAGAAGTTAGAGGATCTTATGAGAAAGGAAGTTAAATGCGCCCCGATCAACGTATACAAAAACTTATATGTTGGTCTCAAGCTGAATGGGAGATGCTCGGGCGTGGGGATAATGGAATCCTTCGATCCCCTGGATGGGAAGGCGGAGATCCTCACGAGGTATGGGGGAGATGTTGATAGCATAATATTCGGGTTCATCAGACTCAGCGAGGATGGTGAGGAGCTGGGGATGAGGGAGGTGGATTCACCTTGAGTTATATAAAGAATTTAGAGGATTTGACGATGAATGGCCCCACGCAAAAGGATAAAAATGCTAGAAGATCGATATTACTCTCATTCGATAAGGCGATAGCATCCGTAGATCCATATAAGTCCGTCTCTAGCAGGATATCGGACAACTCAATATTCCAGATGAATAAGTCTATAGAGCTGAGTGATTTCGAGGAGATATTCGTTATAGGAGCTGGAAAAGCTAGCGGCATGATGGCGAAAGCTGTTGAAGATAAGATAGAGAGGATATCTGAGGGCTGGGTGAATGTACCAGCTAAAACAGAGAAACTGGTTGATTTATCAAAGATAAGGTTGAATCCGGCTGGTCATCCCATCCCGGATGAGGGGAGTATCAACGGGGCGAGGGAGATGCTGAGAATACTCTCAAAGGCGGATGAGAAGGATCTAGTCATAGTGCTGATCTCAGGAGGAGGTTCAGCACTCATGGAATATCCGATGGAGGGCATAACCTTGGAAGATTTGAGAGAAATGAACAGGCTACTCGTCCTAAGTGGGGCAGATATAAGGGAAATAAACACAGTTAGGAAGCACGTCTCGAGGGTGAAGGGAGGGAGGCTAGCTGAGGCCGCATATCCGGCTAGAGTCGTATCCCTGATAATATCGGACGTCATAGGGGATCCCTTGGATACGATAGCATCGGGCCCAACAGCACCAGATGAGACTACGTTCCAAGATGCCTGGGAGGTTTTGAGGAACTATTCATTGGTGGAGAGGATGCCCCAATCCATCATAAAGGTGATAAAGGATGGTATGGAAGGAAGGATCCCGGAAACTCCAAAGTCCGGGGATCCGATATTTGAGAACGTAACTAATATGATAGTCGCGAACAACCTTAAAGCTGTTCAGGCGGCTGAGGGCGTCCTGAGGAGCCTCGGGTATAGTACATTGGTCCTGGGATCTAGAGTTCAGGGGGAGGCTAGACACATAGGGAAGATGCTCGCTGGACTAGCTTCCTCAATCAGGAATGAGGGAATACCTCTATCCCCTCCAGCAGCCCTCCTAATGGGTGGGGAGACCACTGTTACCGTGACGGGAAAGGGTGTAGGCGGGAGGAATCAAGAACTTGTACTCGGTGCGGTGAGGCAAGTAGCTGGGCTAGATGGAGTAGCTATAGCATCTATTGGGACTGATGGTATAGATGGTACATCGGAAGCTGCTGGAGCTATATGCGATGGTCATACGCTTGAGAGGGCTTTAAGTGAGGGGTTGAAGCCCGAGGAGTACCTCAAGAATAATGACTCTTACAGCTTCTTCTCATGGTTAGGTGATGCGATAATAACGGGACCCACTTTGACCAACGTCATGGATCTGATGGGCGTGGTGGTGGAAGACTGATCGGGATCTTTTTAAGCTGGAACCCCCAATTAGCTAGGTTTAATGGGGAAAGGCCATGCCAAGAAAAAATCCAAGAGAAGAGGAGATATTGAAAGGATGGAAAGGTATGAGGGGAAGGAAAGCTAGGGAGAACTTATACAAGGTGAGAATAGATGGAATAACGGAAGGGCATTCATCAATTAAGCCAGGGGATCTAATAGAAGTTCTCGTGAGATCGATCAATAGGAAGGGAGAGGGCGAGGGGATTTACGAGGGAAGGCAAGTCATAGTAGTTGGGGCCCCGGATCCAGGAGTAACTGTGAGAGCTAGGGTTAGGAAGATCGCCGATGGGAAGATCTTCGCAGAGATAGCGGAGGATGGGTGATGGTAATATAGATAAGTTCATAAGGGTCCTCAGGGAACTCGGGTTCACGACTTACGAATCTAAAGTACTTGCATGTCTCAGCCTAAGGAGAGAAGCCCTTAAGGTGAGTGAACTAAGCATGATGACAGATCTCCCGAGGACTAAGGTATATTCAGTGATCTCCTCCCTCAACGAGGAAGGTTTCGTTAAAGTGCACAGCGGAAGGCCCCTTAAAGTCTCAGCACCTTCACCGAATGAAATGGCGTCTCTACTTGCTGAGAGAGTTATTGAGAATGCTAGGGCTAGATTGAATGTGATAAGCAGACTCTACTCCCTGAATTTAGATGAGGGGCTCTGGATATTTGAGAGATCCATAATCCCGGTGAGAGGCGAAAACGTCATTAGTAAAATGGCAAGAATAATCATTAATAGTGCAAAAGAGAGAATAAATTTGGTAATTAGTGAAAAGAATGTTAATCTCATACCTAAATTACCCAATATTGATATAAGAGCTGTATTAGAGACACCGTCTATCCAACCTCGCTTAGGCATCCCTAAGGTTAATTGTAGAGTAGTGGGTAAACACGGGATATTCATGATCTCAAATGAGAGAGCATGCATACTCAGCGATGAAGGGCTAAAGAGCGGGGTTTACGCTTCTGAGGGACCCCTCCTATCAGCTCTGCTCAACCTTTTTAGGGGGCTCTATAACTCCGGGTCACCAGTTATAAGCTAATGACACCCTCTTAACGAGGTGATATGTTGGGAGAGGAAAGGAGTGATTGGGAATTGGAGTTATTGAGATTGAAATCGATCCTAGATCTACTGAGATTGGCAGCATCCACGGATTCCGTCTCGGTGTTGATAGAATTCTGGAGCGATTCCCTCAATGGGAGAGTCATAGGGACTTTCGCAAACAATTACGGGATAACTAAGCTCGATGTCTTCTCCTTCACGCTTTACGAGGGGGATGATGACGGGAGTTTCCTAGTTTACAGGGCGGATGAGACGGGGGAGCATTACGAGTTCTTGCAGGAGTTATCCTCAGATAAGCTAACCTTCCCGGTAGTGAAGCTCTCCAAGGAACCCAGTTGGTTCTCCGAGAGGGTCAAATCGGGTGGTGAGTGAGTATAAATGGAAAAATATTGCTGATAACTGCCGCAGTTTTATTCGCATTCTCAGCACTATTGATCAGCTATGAGAAGGTTAGTGAATTCAAATCCGGTCTAGTCGCTACTATGGAATGCGGAGAGGGAAAGGTGCGTGTTTTACTCGAGAATAGTGGCTCTCCTTGCAAGATATACTATCTTACCCTATCGAAAGGTGGTAAAATCGTTAAAATAATAGAGCTAAACGAAACTCTTTATTCCAAAACTGAAGAGATAGAGTTAGATATTGAAGATGAAGGGGTCACGATTTCAATAATATTTGAGAGGGGGGTCATCAGCGGTCTCACATGCGGGTCGGTGAGCCACTCCCAACCATAACTTTAATTTAGTCGATACTCCACACAGAGGGGCCGTGGTCTAGCTAGGTAGGATGCCGGCCTCGGGAGCCGGAGGTCCCGGGTTCAAATCCCGGCGGCCCCATTAGGTGATATTATGCTGGTCTTCATAAAGGATGGGAAGATCAAGGGGAAGATAAAGGATGGAGTTTATTCGCTGGAGATCTTGGAGGGGAAGATTATTCTCTCGCCGATTAAGTGGGAGGAATCCTCCGAACTTAGGATGGATCTCTCATTGGAAGATATAGATTATATGATAAGGAAGGGGGCTCTCGCTTGAGGAGGGCGATAATAGATACGAATGTGCTCATATTTGCCCATTTTAAGGATACTAAATATCATGAGGAAGCTAGGAGGATTCTCTCATCATTGGAGGAATGGGTAATACCATTCATAGTATTTGTAGAACTATTTTGGTTCACTAGAGGAGCTGGATTGGACGAAAAGTCGAGGAAGAATCTCCTGCTATCATTACTGATGAATAGGAGGGTCAAAGTGTCGAATAACGAGCCCGAGGACTTGATAGAGTCCGCGATGTTAGAAGATCCCTTGGAGTTCGAGGATGAGCTGATCCTACAGCAAGCTGAGAGGGAGGGGCTTCCCATAGTGACATTCGACAACTCCCTAGCGGAGAGGGCGAAGAAAAGAGGAATAAGTGTGATCACTTACAGCAGCAAATAATATAGATTCAGGGATAAAATCAAAATTACCCATACGATTAAGCCGATCTTCATAAAATCTAGGAACTTAAATTCGAACTTATCCCTCAACGCGGAGTATGTGAGGAGAGAGGGCACTGAGGCTATCGGCGTCGCTATCCCTCCTAAGCCAACGGAGATCAGGAAAACCCACCAAAGCTCGTAGTAGCCAGTCAAGCTCACTAGTTCATCTATGACGGGTATCATCACAGCCGCGTAAGGTATGTTATCGACTAATGCTGAGACGAGGGATGAGAGCCACGCTATGAGTGTCGTTAGGGTGTGTGGGTTCCCATGAGTTGATTTAGAAATAATCTGAGCTAATAAATGGAGAATACCGACTTTTTCCAAGCTTCCGGAAAAGATCAGGATGCTTCCGAGGAAAATGAGGAGATCCCAGTTAACCTCCCTGAGTATGGTAGCCATCCTCCTACCGCCTATTATCATCAGTAAGGTCGCACCATAGAGAGCCGAGGCGCTGGGACTTATCCCAGTGATATCCTGAAGAAGGAAAAGCAAAAGTACAAGAGTTAATACTAAAATGCTGATTATAAGGAAATTTTTCTCTATTTTCGGCTTTCTTCCGTCATTTTTATTCCCTATTTCGAATGTCATCTCCCTCCTGAAGAGGGTCATAATCACTGCTAGCGAGATCACATAGATCAGGAGGGTGGGCGGGCCTATGTTCAAGATGAAGCCGATGAACGAGATCTGAAGGTGGGAGTAAGCCATAATATTAGGAGGGTCTCCTATCGGAGTTAGTAGTCCTCCTAAGTTTGATGATATGCTTAACGCGATTAAGACGGGTACGGCAGCCCTCCCTAAGTTCAGGGTCTCGCAGATACCCAGAGTCATTGGGATTATTATCAGCATAACCGTTGCATTAGGCAGGAGAGCTGATATTATGAAAGTGAACAAAGATAGAGCTATTGTTAAATGATATATCTTCCTGAACCCGAGGGAGGTGAGGGTTCCAGCCAATATCGACAAAAATCCGGCCTCTCTAAGAGCCTCAACGATAACCATCATACCGAAAAGGAGCCCTAGAACATCTAGATCTAGGTAATGAATCATATCCTCCCCTTTTATTATGCCAAGGAGCCAGAGGATCAGGAGGCTCGTGAGAGAAACCACAGTTCTGTGCCTGTACTCCATCGCGAGCATGAAGAAAAGGGCTATGAATACTAGGATTGTTTGAAGCTGCTTAGGCTCCAAAACGCCATGATCCCTCAGAGGGAAGTAAATTAGCGTGAGGAGAAGTAGTATAACTGGTACCGCATAATGCCTCTTCATTCAGACACCCCAATGTAACATAACGTAAGCCAATATTATCGTGGGCAGATTCGCTAAGATACTGATCTTCAGGAATCTGAGTATAGAGATCCCTCTATAGCTTTCTCTAAGTTTTCTCAGAGCTATTATGTTCGCTATCGAGCCCCATGGAGTTAGAGCTGAGCCTATACTACTTCCTACGATCGCCGCCCACCACAAGTCCCTGCCAGCGTTCAGGGATCTGAGGACGGGAGAGAGGATCGCCACCGCTTCGGCATCATCTATCAACATCGAGAGGCCGATAGATACTAAATAAACGTTAAGCTGATTCCTAAAAAGGGACATCTCCTCGAATAGAATTTTAAATCCTCCTATTAAGTTAATAGATTCCGTGGTTAGGAGGAGGGCCCCTAAGTAGATCAGGGAGGGCCAGTCCACCTCAATAAATACTTTTGATATCTCATCCCCGCCTAAGAAGAGGAGGAAGACTGCCATAATTCCTATCGCTAGGCTATCATCAATGCCCAATCTCCTTGAGAAAGGGATTAGTGTGAGCATAATAATGAGAGAGGCCAATCCGAAGATCAGATACGGATTCTCCCCGCGGATCTCGCTCCTCTCAGCTACTTCGCAGTAAAATCTACCGCCTCTTCTCAGTAAAATGAAAAGGACTGAGAGGGAAAGAAGCGTCGATGCTATCGATATTGGTGCGGCAATGGATAAGAAGTCTAAAAAGCTTATATTGCCGTTCACTCCGACTATTATGTTTGAGATATCTCCCATGAATGTCGCCATTGAACCCAAATTCGAGGAGATTATGAGGGAGATAACTAAGTCCCTGGGGTCGAACTCCGGGATGCATTCTGCCAGCTTTACAGCTACTAGCACCATATAGAGGAGGACTAAAACGTTGCTCAGGATAGCTGAGAGGAGTGCAGTCAGGAGATTCATCATTATGAAGATCCTATTCGGCGATCTCACCCTTCCTAGGATCCTATGGGATACCAGCTCATAGAACCTCCCCTTGCTCAGGAGCGCCGATAGTACCTCGAGGCCGAAAACTGCTGATACGATCTTTATAATTTCTGTTCTTTCTATAAAAATTTTTTCTATATTTAGCGAATATATATTAATTATTATCGCAAGAGATGATACGAATACTAGGGCCTTGTATTCGGGCTTAATTGAGGAGAGAATGAGCGCTAATGCGAGTATCAGGAGCCCGTAGACTGGTGAGTGAGAGGATACCAGCGGGACTAGGAATTCCATCTTTGACCATTCATGACTCAGAGCTCGAGTAATAATGTTTATGCCGGGGCCGGGATTTGAACCCGGGACCTCCGGATATCCCAGCGGCGCCGGGGCCCTGCCTACTTATGAGTCCGGCGCTCAAACCAGGCTGAGCTACCCCGGCTCTTGCTTCTCCACCCCTCGAATTAATAAACATTATGGGGGCTCAGTGTGAGCTGGGAACTACATCCCTTCGTTTCGTTGATGTTCGTTCCTATCATCGCCCCGCAGAATTATAGACCGTGGAGAAATAAATTTTTCCCTCCAGTTGTCGCTTTCGATCTGACCGAATAGCATTATTATATGCGCCACTAGGAAAGAGGGGGATCTGCCATGGGGTTCGAGATAGAGGAGGCCCCGATTGAGGAATATTCATTCAAGGAGTACATTCTTCAACCCGCGATATTGTCCAATAGGATCTTCTCAGCAATTATATCATCTCCAAGGCTCAAATACTGGCTCCTAGCTACAATAATAAGCTCTCCCTTCCAAGCATTGGGAAGCTGGCTTATCATGAACAAGCTCCTCATCGAGATAAGGGCATCCGAGGAGCTCCCAGCTGAGACCCTGCAGCTCATGAAGAGTGTGATGGATTTAATGCTGAGAAACCCGCTGATCATTTTCATAGATTCTCTCATAGGCGAGTTATTAGCTGGAATAATCTCAGGGATCGTGATATTTCTAGTAGCTAAATTACTCGCGGGGAAGGGGAGTTTATCATCGGGAATAGCTTTAGCCGGCCTTAGGAGCCTCCCATCTATAGTTTACGGAATATTGCTAGCAGTACTTGGGCTTTCCTTACCTACGACAAGATGGGTCATCGAGATAGGGCCCCAGATGAATTTCAATACTAATGTCCCTTGGGAGATATTCCTCCAAGAATCTGTCCTACAGCTGATAATCTCAGTTTGGTTCCTACTAGTGCTCCTGCTCTCTTACATCAGAGGATATGGGATGACGCGTACGAGGGCTGCGATAGCTTCCTTAGTTACATGGCTCGTATCGAACATCTTCCTGCTAATTGGATTTCTATCTTACATATGACTATTTTTTAATTTTAAATAACCTATATTTTCCTCTCGATGGAGTAAGTTGCGATCTCCCTCAAAATCCTCTTCTGAGGAGAATCTGGAATAAAATTTAGCTTATCCATCGCTTTCATTGAGTATTGAAGAGCTAAATCCTCGAGAAATTCTCTAACATCATTTCCCTTCAGAAGATACGTGATCTCCCCCTTCTCACCCCAGTCAAGGAGATCGTCCCTTATCTGGTAGGATAGCCCGAGATAGAGACCGTAGAGGCCCATCTCCTCATATAGATCATCCCTTCCAGCTATGAGTGCTCCCAAGGATGAGGCCGTCTGGAAGAGGGAGGCCGTTTTGTACTTCAGTACATTAAGATAATCTTCCACGCTTATTGGGTCCCCTCTCCTCAGGAGGATAACTTCCATCATCTCCCCTATTGACATGAGCTTAGTGGCTTCAGAGAGGAGCCTCCCTATTCTCTTATCCTCATACTTGCTCACTATTTCTAGGACGATCGATAGGATGAAATCAGCTATTAATATTGCCATCTCCGTGCCATGCTTTATGTGGAAAGCTGGAAGCCCCCTCCTGGAATCGCTATCATCTATTATGTCATCATGGATCAGGGAGGCTGTGTGTATTAACTCCACAGCTGCTGCAGCAAGCTCAGGGCTCCCTCCACCACCACAGGCCTCGTTGATTAGGAAGAGTATTGCGGGCCTTATCCTCTTCCCTCCTTTCATGAATTCGATTAATGGATCGGCGAAAGGATTTTCCATATTATTCCTCAAAGCTTCCATTAACGCTAAGTCCGCTTTTCTAACGTAAGGATCCAGTAGAAGCTTTAGCTCTTCCTCTCCTATTTTAATCCCCCCGAGGATCGCATCCTCTAATGCTTTAATCCTTATCATTACAAATTCCGTAATAGGGGGTTAACATCTTTAAGTGCGAGCCCGATTAGATCCTGATCAAAATGCCCGTGATGGAATTAAGTCCCTCGGAGCTCAAGATGGGCTTGCGAACTGGCAGAATAACAGTAGCTGTATACGGCATAGGGCATGTCGGAGCCTCTATACTAGCGGCTTGGCTCCTAGCTGGAGCGAGGGGGATAGGAGTAGATAAGGATGAGGGAAAGGTCGGAGCCTTGAATAAGGGAGAGTCCCCAGTGAATGAGCCTTGCCTCTCCGAAATTTTCGGGAAGGCTAAGTTGGAAGGGAGGCTATATGCAACATCGGATGGGAAGGAGGCATCAGCTAAGTCCGACGTGAAGATAATAGCTGTTCCTTCGATGATGGCTGATGGGAAGCCAGATCTATCGGCAATAAGCTCAGTTGCTGAGTCGATAGCCTCGGGCCTCAAGAGAGGAGATCTTGTCATTCTGGAGAGCAGTGTCCCCCCGGGGACGACTAGATATTTACTCAAACCGATATTGGAGGAGAAAAGCGGACTTTCCCTAGGCGAGTTCGGTCTGGCTTACAGCCCTGAGAGGATATCGGAAGGCAGAGCCCTGAGGGACATCGTAGAATCTTACCCAAAAATAATCGGGGGAGTAGACGAGAGGAGCGGTGAAATAGCATCTATCCTCTATTCAGTGATCTCCAAGAGGGGAGTGATAAGGGTATCGAACGAACTGGTGGCTGAATTTGAGAAGCTCGCTGAAGGGGTTTACAGGGATGTCAACATAGCTTTAGCGAATGAACTCGCAATCCTATGCAGGAAGCTGGGTATAGATTACGAGGAGGTCGCTAAAGCTGCGAACAGTCAACCTTACTCCAACCTCCACAAGCCTGGTACTGGGGTCGGAGGATTGTGCATCCCCATATACCCTAAGTTCCTAATCTGGAAGGCCAAATCGGTTGGATTCGAGCTGAATCTCACCTCAACAGCTAGGGGGATAAATGAGTTCATGCCGAAGGAAGTCGCTGAACTCGTGAGAGAGGGTGTCTCGAGATTGGGATTGAAGAATCCGAAAATAGCAATTCTTGGATTATCTTTCAGGGGGGATATAGGGGATCCAAGGCTCTCTCCAACTTATGAATTAGTTAAAGAGTTGCTCTCCATGGGATTCGAGAATTTAGTGGTCCAAGATCCATTCATAAGCGAGGATGAGAAGCTCTCCTCCATGGGGGTGAGATTGGTCAACGATATGGAGGAGATCTTGGGAGCTGATGTGGTCGTGATATCGACGGATCATAGCATCTATAAAATGAGTGTGAGCGAGCTCTTCTCGATGAGTGAGAAAATAAGGCTGATAGTTGACGGTAGAGATTTAATGGAGGTCGATCGCATCCCAGCTGGAAGGGCTTACGTCGGCGTAGGGAGGCCCTGGAGGTTCAGGTAATCCCCCTCAAGATCTTACAGAATAAGAAGATCCATAGCGTCTCCAAAAGAGATTCCATAGCAGCGAGGGCTTTCCAGTGATCCTCAGCTACAACTAATGCCCCGTGTCTCTCTATTAAGACTGCATTGGAATCTTTCAATGCTTCACTAACTATATCAGCTAGTTCCTGAGTCCCGAATGGTCTCCATGGAACTACAGTCAGCTCCTTTAGGAAGATGCTCGCTTCCTCCGTCATGAAATCTCTAACGATATCTTTCAAGGAGTCCCTGAAGGAGATCGAGAATGCTGTGGCTAGAGGATGATGGCAGTGCAGGACGGAGTTGATATCTTCCCTCATAGAATATATCTTCAAGTGCAACCTCCATTCGGAGCTAGGTTTACCTGTCCCTCGAATAACCTCGCCCCTATTGTTTATCATGAGGATATCCTTTCCCTCGAGTCTCCCCTTGAATTTCCCAGAGGGGGTTATGAGGAACCCGTCAGAGATCCTTATGCTCGCGTTTCCCCCTCCTCCAGTAGTGATCCCCTTAATGTAGGCTATCCTCATGACTTCAGCTAACTCACCGGCCAGTAAATCTATGTCCTCCAAGGCGATCCCTCCTCGAGAATCTATATGGGAGAGCTATCACTATGCCCACGAGGAAGCCCCCTATATGAGCCCAGTAAGCGACGCCAACAGCCTCTCCGAGAGTTCCTGGGATCAGCTGTAGGATGAACCAGAAAATCAGAAAGTACTTAGCAGATATCGGCCTTAATGTAACGAGATACCCTAAGAATATGACTGTGATTATCCTAGCCCTCGGATAAAAGATCAGATAGGCTCCTAAAATTCCGCTTATCGCCCCGGAAGCGCCTACAGCTGGCAGATCCAACGGCATCCCGAGGAAGCTCGAGGCGATCATATGAGCTAAGTTTGCTGAAATTCCGGAAAAAAGATAGAAAATTAAATAATTTATACGTCCAAGGGCGGCCTCGACGTTATCCCCGAAGATGAAAAGATACAACATATTTCCGATTAAGTGAATCCAGCCACCGTGGAGGAAGATTGATGTGATCAACCCATATGAATTTGAGAGAGGCCTCTCTATGAAGGCCAAGGGGGTGAAGCCATATCCGCTTATGAGGGAACTCATCAGCTCCGGACTCGATGATTCCAAGATGAAGACCATCACATTGATCGCTATGAGCGAGTAGCTGACTAGAGGCCTAACGTAACTCGGGTTCTCATCTCTGATCGGTAGCAATATATCCTCCCGGGCTCAGCTGACCCTCTTAAGGGCCATTTAAGCCCTCTTGCCGAACACTCATCACAGCCCGAGGAAAAATAGTGGGAGAGAATTAAAGTTATCCCTTGAGAGTCTTGGCTATCTCAATCCCTCTATCAACAGCTCTTATATTCATCTCGATAAATTGAGGTCTGACAGTTTCCCTTATAGCTTCTTTTAGATTCTCCGGAGATATTACCCCAGAAATCCCGGAGAATATACCTAACATTAGCATATTGGTGACTAGCCTATCCCCCAGTCTCTCGGCCTCATCTGTTGCAGGAATTTTGTAAATTATCTTCGCTTTTTTCTCTATTGGTTCGAAATATTTTATATTAGACTCGTCAGCAATAACAATAGTCTTTCCAAATTGATATCTGGGAGATAATGTATTTAAAGAGTGCTGATTCATTACTATCCAATAATCGGGATTGAGCACCTTCGGGTAGTCCACTTCCTCATCCGATATCACTACTTCCGACCTCGTCGACCCTAACCTGGCCTCCGGTCCATAAGTATAAGTAGATGTCGCATAATAATTCCCTAGAACTGCTGCCTGAGTTAAAACAGCTCCAGCTACAACTACACCCTGACCACCGAAACCGGATATCATGACCTCTATCCTCATAACCACCACACACCCTTCGAGATTATCTCATCCCTCTTCTTTAACCTATCAAACCACTTCCTCTCGTATCTCTCCTCAACCTCCAGGATCTTCCTCTCCTCTTCCTCATCGACTACCACTTGTATCGCGAAATCCGGACAATAGAGTTCACATAACCTGCAAGCTCTACATTGCTCAATCTTGGCTGCATACGGCTTCTTTATCCCCCTCCAGTTCCTCTCCTCCTTTATCTCCAGCACCCCCCATGGGCAGGCCCATATGCAGAGGTAACATGCCTTACAGAGCTTATCACTGACGACTATTTGCCTTACCTTAGCTGTCGACATATTCATCTCCTCCCAACTCTCTCCCTGAGGAGCTTAAGCCTCTCTGTGTACTCCATTACTTCAGGCTTGTGGAGGAACTCCCCGACTATTATCTTGCCCTTAAGCTCCTCCGGACTCTTAGTAGCTGCGACGCTTACAGGTATCGAATTTTCCTTGAACCACTGCATTATATCCCTGGGATCGGACTTGTTGAGGACATATCTCCCCATGAAAGTGGGGCACTGAGATACTATCTCGACGACAGAGAATCCCTTATGCTTCACCGCCTTCTTTATACTGTTCTTAGCTTGAATTACGTGGTATGTCGTCCACCTAGCTAAATAAGTAGCTCCGGCAGCTTTCATCAACTCGATTAAGTCGAAATTCGGCTCTATATTCCCATAAGGTGTGGTCTGAGTTATAGCCCCCTCCGGTGTCGTCGGAGCCATCTGACCTCCCGTGAGTGAGTATACCATGTTGGTCACTATGATGGCAGTGAGCCCTATGTTCCTCCTAGCTGCATGAATGAGGTGATTTCCCCCTATAGCCATAGAATCACCATCCCCCATTACCACAACGACATTGAGCTCCGGTTTAGCCAATTTCAAGCCAATGGCGAAGGGAAGCGCTCTACCGTGTAGTGTATGAGCTACATCGCTCCTAAAGTACAATGGGGTCCAACCGGAGCATCCTATCCCACTGACAAAGACTGTTCTCTTCCACTCTTCCTCTCCCAGTTCTTCAAAGGCCATCAGAATCATCCTCTCAATTATCCCTATTCCGCAGCCAGAACAGAAAGCATGAGGCAATAATTCAGTTCTCATATATTTCTTCGCAAGTATATGCTCGAAATTCTCCTCCTGAATCATACAATCACCTCGCAGCCAGTTTCACAGCTGATAAAATCTCATCAGGATTATGCAAGACGCCTCCAACCTTGGGAACCGAGAGTATCTTGCACTGCCCCTTGGAAGCCCTCTCAACCTCCCTGACGATCTTGCCCATATTCATCTCAGGGACAACTATGGATTTCACCTTGCTGGATAGCTCTTCTATGAGTTTATCATAGAAAGGCCAAAGAGTTATCAACCTCAGCATCCCAACCTTTATTCCAAGGTTTCTAGCGTCTTTCATAGCCTTCAGGGAGGTCCTCGCTGAGGAACCATATGTGACTATGGCCACATCGGCATCCTCGAGACCCTTCTCCTCATACATCGCTATCTTCTCCACGTTCTTCTCTATCTTATAGTAGATTCTCTTTATCTTCCTCTCAGCGATAGGTTGCCCCATACCGATCCTGTGGCCGAATTCATCGTGCATGACGCTCTCAACCAGCAAATTATAGCCCTCCCCGAATGCTGGCATCGGGCTCACCCATTCCCCGGGCTCTGGGAGATAAGGTATGAACTCCGTCGGCGGGACGGAGGGTTTCCTCCTCTCAACGACCTCTATCTCATCCGGAGGGGGGATCTTTATGGGTTCCCTTATGTGGGCCACTACTTCATCGGAGAGTATGATAACAGGATTTCTGTAGATCTCAGCCAGATTGAATGCTTTTATTGCTAAATCGAACATCTCTTGAGAGCTCCATGGTGCAAGAGCGATTATAGCATAATCGCCATGGCTCCCCCATCTCGCTTGCATCACATCCCCTTGAGATGGTAGTGTGACTAAGCCCGTCGAGGGCCCGCCTCTCATGACATCGACCAAGACTATAGGGGTCTCCGTTATTATCGCGAAACCCAGACCTTCCTGCATGAGGGAAAAGCCAGGCCCGCTGGTAGCTGTCATGGCCTTCAGGCCGCCCCATGAGGCCCCTATTATCGCTATTATGGATGCGAGCTCATCCTCCATCTGGATGAATATGCCTCCGACTTTTGGCAACCGATTGGACATTCTCTCAGCGATCTCTGTGGAAGGGGTGATCGGATAACCAGCGAAGAAGCGACAGCCAGCTGTAATTGCCCCCTCAACTAAAGCGTCGTAACCGGTCATCGGCCGCAGTTCCCCTGGCAAAAGCTAACACCCCGTATCTGGACCTATATAATTGAAAAATTTAACGTTATATTAGGGGCCTGCCCTCCGTATCGATCTCCCCGCTCCTCACCCTGGTGGAGGATATAGGCTTACCATCTTCAGCTAGGACAAGCGGAATGACTATTATCTTGAGCTCACTCAATCCCTTCTCCCTTCTCCTCTCGTTGACAGCTAAAGCCCCTCTATAGCTCTCAGTGGATACTATTATGACATCAGCGTCCTCGATGTCTGCAGCCGGTCCTATTGGATCAAAAATTTTTACAATTTCGTAAGGCACTCCCCTAGAATCCAAAAACTCCCTGAGGGACATCTCCCTCTCCTCGAAGGGGAGGATCTTATCCGCTAGGGGCTTCGATTCCACCAGGGGTCCATCCGCTAATCCAACGATCAGACTCTCTGCCACTTTACACGCTAAATCTAATAGCTCTTTGTGCCCTCTATGAAGCCTATCGAAGCTACCTCCGACTATTGCCTTCCTAAAAGGCTTTCTACAACATCCTTTAGTCTCCAAGGTTCACCCTCCTTGACCAGAATGCCTCCCTCTAATACCTCTATCTTACCATCGCTCACCTTCACTAGATGCTTGATTCCGAGCTCTCTAGCTTCATTGAAATTCTCAGGGCTCCAAACGATGAATATTATCTCCTCTGGCTTAAATCCATCTGATAAAACGCTTCTAAGGGAAACATCCTTCCCTATCCAGATCTTATGGGCGATATGATGGATGCCCAATCTCAGGATCTTCTCCCATTCCTTAACGGGCTCTCCCCTCGATATAACACCTATAGTAAGCCCCATATCCCTCGCTCTCATTATGAGCTCCATGATGCCGGGCTGAGGTCTGAGGAAGGCCCTCTTCACATCGTGGTATGCGATCACTCCGGCAGCTATCACCCTGAAATCCCTCTTAAGCCCCAATCTGATCATCATCTCATCGAAATGGAATGGATAATCTTCCCCCTTATCTCTAATGACCTCCATCAGAGTCTCCATGGCTATCTCATGCTCTATGGGGAGGCCGGCTTCCCTCATCGCTGTCACAGCCCATTCCCTAGCTATCGCCTTGAGGAGCTTGGAATTGTAGAGCACGTTGTCCAACTCCATCAGGAGTAGTTTCATCATCTCACCACCTTAGTCAATCTCTCAGGCTTATCTGGATCTAGTCCTCTTAAAATAGATACTTCCAGTGAGAGCAATTGCATCGGGACTACTGCGACTATGGGGGATAGCTCATAGCTGATCTTCGGAAGTTCGATATCCCCTCCTTCATCCACATTTATAACATCACCTCCGAGGGATCTCACCTTCTGGGCTATATCCTCTATCTCCGATCCTAGTATTAAGAATACGGGAGTCCCCTTTGTGAGGAGCTGTATTGGGCCGTGCAAAAACTCTCTCGCTGAGTAACCCACGTAGTGCAGGTTCGCAGTCTCCCTAAGCTTTAGAGCAGATTCTAGAGCTGTAGGATAATTCGGTCCTTTTCCTAAAATGAATCCAAACTCCTTTTCCCTTATTTTATCGGCATAGATTCTATAATCCTTACTTAAGATCTCCCTGATGGCATCAGGGACCCTCTCAAGCTCCCTCCTGAGCTCCTCAATATCCTTACCCCTGATCCCCGCTAACTCGAGTGAGAGGAGGTAAGAAGCTGCGAGCTGTGTAGTGTAAGTCTTCGTAGCAGCTATAGCTCTTTCCTCCCCAGCCCTAGTGATTATAGATACATCGGAGATCTTATGGAGGGTGCTATTCCTAGTATTCGTTATCGAGAGAATGGGAGATTCGGGAGAAGCTTTTCTGAAAGATTCTACGGCATTTATAACATCTATACTCTCTCCGCTCTGGGAGATAGCTACGAGAGATGAATTGGGGAGCTCCCCTGGGATCCACTCCGGGAGCTCCGATGCCGGTATCGCGGTCGCTCTCAAGCCAGCAATCCTGAAGAGCGCCCTGCTCAACACCAGCGAGGAGTGATAGCTCGATCCACTGCCGGTGACATATATGAATGAATTATCCAATAGTTTAGCGGCTTCGCTCACTTCATTGGAGCACTCCTTAAGTGTCCTAGCGATGGCCTCAGGTTGCTCATTTATCTCAGCTCTCATATGAGCTCCGGGTTCCTTAGGCATCATCGCTCTATCGGATAAAGGTTAATTTATACATATGGTTACTAGCCCTATGGACGACGAGTTGGTGAGCTTCTTCTCCAGGCTCTCGGAGAGTTTTGGTCCCTCCGGATTCGAATCCGAGCCAATTAACTTAATCAAGGAGAGATATTCGATTTTTTCAGAGAGCTCGATAAGGGATGGCCTCGGATCCCTCATATTCAAGAAATCTGGGGAAACTGAGGGACCAAAAGTCATGGCTGCCGGTCATGTTGATGAGATAGGCTTTATAATAGTCTCAATAGAGGATAATGGATTCCTTAAGTTCGAAACGCTGGGTGGATGGGCCTCGACTACATTACCGGCTCAAAGGGTCATTGTGAGGACGAAAAGAGGGGATCACGTTGGAGTGATCACTAGCAAGCCCCCTCATCTTATGACTCCCGAGGAGAGGAATAAGCCCATTGAGATAAAGGATCTCTTCATAGACGTAGGGGCTAAGAATAAGGATCAGTTGAAGGAGATGGGGATAAGGATAGGGGATCCAGTCGCCCCTCTAGCACCATTTGAGGTATTGAGAGGAGGAAAGGCTTGGCTCGGGAAGGCCTTCGATGACAGAGTTGGCACTTTAGTCGTCATGGAGGTCCTCAGGAATCTGAAGGAGGGGGGAGTCAATCATCCCAATACTTACTACGCTGTAGCGACTGTGCAGGAGGAGGTCGGATTGAGAGGTGCTGAGACAGCAGCTGATGTTGTCAATCCTGATGTCTTCATTGCAGTGGACGTCGATATAGCTGGCGACTCCCCGGGGATAACTTCAGCTGAGGCCCCAGCGAAGATGGGGGAGGGTGTCTCGATAATAACTTGGGATAGGAGCATGATACCGAACTTCAAGCTGAGGGAGTTCGTGATAGAGGTAGCGGAGGAGGAGAACATCCCCTACCAGCTCTCAGCGGTTAGAGGGGGAACTGATGCTGGAAGGGTTCATCTGCACAGCAAGGGAGTTCCATCAGTTGTCCTCGGAATTCCTACGAGGCACATACACTCTCACAGCTCGATACTCTCCCCAGATGATGTCGAAGCCACGATGAAGCTACTCTTAGCTCTCATTAGGAAGATGGATTCCAAGGTAGTGAGGGGGTTCCAAGAGCTTTGAGCGAGCTCGCGTTGAGCGCACCTATCTCCTGGCTCGATGGTATAGACGTGAGAACAGGTAGGATAGTGCAGGAAGGCCACCCTCAGAAGGGAGAGAGCATCGCCGGCAGGGTCATAAGGCTAAGGGGATCCACAGGCTCGACAGTAGGAGCTTATATCTTCTTCGCGCTGAAGAGAAATAACGCTGCACCATTGAAGATAATTTTAGAGGAGCCTGATAGTGTCACAATAGCCGCTGAGCTTGCAGGAATACCTGTTGAGCTCAAAGGAGTTAAGGAAGTGAAACTTGAGGATGAAGAGGTCGATGAGAGCTTAAAGAGGTATTTGGAGAGGGAGGCATCTATCTCAGGGGCTCAGAGGTTCGCGAGGATCAAATCGGTTCATATATCCGGCGTATCATACGCTACGATAGGGGAGGCCGGGAGGGAATGGTTATCGGGAATTGCTAGTAAGATCAGGTTCAAGGTAACTGCTACGACGAATCCCGCGGGGATGGATCTAATTAGCTGGAGGGATATGGGAATACCTGAGGGCTTCGCGAGGGGACAAATAGAGATAGTCGATTCACTCATTGAAATGGGAGCCCTACCGACCTTCACCTGCACTCCCTATCTCTCAGGAAACCTCCCGGCCTATGGTGAGAGCGTCTGCTGGGGAGAGTCTAGCGCGGTAGCTTTCATAAACAGCGTTATAGGGGCTAGATCGAACAGGGAGGGGGCTACGAAGACTATAGTGGCAGCAGCCACGGGATACACTCCTCTTTATGGGAAGCATTTGGATGAGAACAGGGTGCCCGACTTAGCGGTTTACCCGGAGTCCCTGGAGAATTTACTCCATTACTATCTTCTGGCTTATCACATCGGGCTCCACTATCCCGATTCAGTACCCATCTATAACGTTAAGAGAGCCTCTTTAGCTGAACTGAAGGCAATGGCAGCCGCTGGCGCGGCTTCAGGTTCAATAGAAATGTACCATATACCTGGAATCACGCCTAACAAGCTTTCAGATGCTGCGAAATCAATTCAAGTCACTAAAAGGGATTTATTGAGCTTACGTGAGGAGCTTAGCTCCTTCGATGGGGGTACTGATCTCGTGGTACTTGGATGCCCTCACCTATCCCTTCAGGAGATTAAGGAGTTATCTGATCTGATGAACGGGAGGAAGGCGATCGTCAAATTCTGGATATTCACGGCTAGGGCATTCATGCCCCTAATAGAGAGGCTTAAATGGAAGATCGAAAGATTTGGGGCTAGAATATGGTATGATACTTGCATGGTCGTCTCTCCGCTCGAGGAACTGGGGATCAAGAAAGTGACCACGAATTCAGCGAAAGCAGCTAAATATCTGAGCAGCCTGAGGGGGCTGGAAGTGGAGTTACTGGATATAAAAGAGATAATAGAGAGATATAGTGCCCCTGAATAGGATTCAAATCCCCAAATATGCTTTCTTTACATGTTCATTTCCTAGAAGCTCCCTCCCAGCGCCTTCCATGACGGTAGTTCCGTTCTCAATTACATATGCCCTATGACTGACACTTAGAGCCATATAAGCATTTTGCTCGGCTATTAAAATGGATATCCCTCTCTCCTTATTTATCTGTTGTATCGCATCGAATATCCTATCGACCATTATGGGTGAGAGCCCGAGCGATGGTTCATCGAGCAATAAGATCCTCGGAGCTCCCATCAGGCCCTTAGCTATAGCTAGCATCTGCTGCTCCCCTCCGCTCAGGGTCCCAGCTAGCTGCTTCCCCCTCTCCTTCAGAATCGGGAAGAGTGAGTAGACGAACTCAAGGTCGCGTTTCACACCCTCCCTGTCCTTCCTTAAGAAAGCCCCCATTTCGAGGTTCTCAATGACGGTCATCTCCGGGAAGAGCCCCCTCCCCTCCGGGACATGTATGAGGCCGAGCGATGCGATTTGGAAGGGTTCCTTACCGACTATGCTCCGACCGTCCATTATTACATCGCCACTATTTGGTCTCAGAAGCCCAGAGATCACTCTTAGAGTCGTAGTCTTACCTGCACCATTAGCTCCTATCAGAGATACTATTTCGCCCTTCTCAACCCTTAGTGAGACCCTCTTAAGAGCTAGTGCCTTCCCATAAGATGCAGATACGTCCTTAACCTCCAACATGGAACCTCTCCCCCAAATAAGCCTTTATTACTTCTTCATTCCTCCCTATTTCCTCAGGGGTTCCTTCGGCGATCTTCCTTCCAAAATTCAGAGCCATTATCCTCTCACATATACCCATTACGACCCTCATGTTGTGCTCTATCACCACTACGGTTATGCCGGATTCCCTCAACTTCCTCACAACATCCATCACTTCATCCATCTCGGTGGGAGTGAGCCCCCCAGCGGGCTCATCTAACATCAGCAACTTCGGCTCCGATGCGAGGGCTCTAGCGATCTCAAGCCTCTTCCTCTCACCTTGGGGCAAGGCTTCAGCAAGGAAATCTCTCCTGTGGGATAATCCAACGAATTCTAAGATCTCATTCGCCCTTTCAATTGCCTCACGTTCGGTGATGCCTCCAATTATGCCCTTCTTCACGTACATTGGGACGAGCAAATTATCTATCACCTTCATCCCTAAGAAGGGTCTGACGATCTGCCAAGTCCTCAAAAGACCCATTTTAGCTATTTCATTTGGTTTTTTCCCGGTTATATCGTTGCCTTGGAAGATGATCCTGCCCTTATCCGGCTTATAGAAGCCAGTTATCACATTGAATAGCGTAGTCTTACCTGCACCATTAGGGCCTATTATCCCGAATATCTCCCTCTCCCTGACGCCAAAGGTGACATCATCTACAGCTACAAGTCCGCCGAACCTCTTAGTGATATTATTAGCCTCTAAAATCATCCTCTCACCTTCCTGATTATTGATTGGAGGAGCCCGTAGATCCCTGATGGGAAGAACTTCATCACTACCACTATGAGGCCTCCATATATCAGGTACCTGTACTCTAAGTAGGGCCTCAGGACTTCCTGAAGTATTGTGAGAAGAGCTGCTCCCATCAAAGGACCTACTAAAGTCCCGAATCCGCCTATTATCGTCATGGAAAGTATGTTTATTGATTCAGATAGTGCGGACATCGCGGGACTTATGTACCTTATATAATGAGCGTATAGACCACCTGAGAGACCTGCGAAGAACGTCGCTATGATGAAAGCAAATATCTTGAAGAATGGCACGTTAACTCCGACGGAGAGGGCTGCATCCTCATCTTCCCTTATCGCTACTAATATCTTCCCCACCCTAGACTTGGTCAGTAAGTGCAGGAAGAATATGCTGAGAAGAGTCAATATAAGAGCGACATAATAGAATGAGGACTTGATTCTGAGGTCTATAGGTCCTCCGGGGAGCGGAGGAATGTTTGGTATTCCTATAGGTCCATTTGTCAGCCAATCGAGGTTTATCAGCATCAGCTGAACTATCACGCCGAAGCCCAGTGTTGAAATAGCGAGATAAGGACCCTTCAGCTTTAATGAAGGAATTCCAAGTATCAATCCGAATATTGAGGCCAATATACCACCAATTATGATTCCTATCCAGGGATTTACGTTGAGGTTCATGCTGAGCAGTGTTGATGTATAAGCACCTATGGCGTAGAATGCCGCGTGACCCAGCGAGAGCCTTCCCGTGTAACCCACTAGTATATCCAGGCTAGCCGCCGTTATTGAGTAAAGCATTATCATTATCGCTATGTGGGTAATGTAATCTCCGGCTAGAGGCAAAGGAAGGAGCAAGATGAATGCTAAAGCGTAATATTTGAGATCTCCAATTATGAGGTCTCTAGTTATCCCTAACATCAGCTTCTCCTCCCTCCTAAGATACCCTGAGGCCTGAACCAGAGGACTAAGATCATTATAACGAAGGCCACCACCTGCCTATATTCAGTCCCGAGGAATACGCCTCCTAAGCCCTCCGCGAGCCCTATAAGGAATCCCGCAAGTATGCTACCGATTATATTGCCCATACCTCCTGTTATGACGACTACGAATGCTTTAGCGACTACATCCAACCCCATCGTTGGGTATACATTGTATATGGGCCCCAGAATACCTCCAGCTAGCGCTGCTAAGGCGGTGGAGATGAACATCGTTACATCGTATATCCTGTACGTATCTATTCCCACTAGAGCGGCTGCCGAGGGGTTCTGGGCAGTAGCCCTTATAGCCTTCCCGGTCTTAGTTACCCTGAGGAACATGTATAATATGATCAATGAAGCTAAAGCTATGATGAAAGTCACTATCCTCGCTAGAGAGAAGGAAAACCCTCCCGGAAGCTTTATTATATGCGATGTGAGGACACTGGGTATAGCTATGGGGATAGGCCCCCAGATAACCAATGCGAGATCTACGAAGAGTATCGAGAGGCCTATAGTCAGCATGATGAATCTGAGATCCTGGAAAAAGAAAGCTGCTGCTCCTTTAGCCTCTCTAAGCTCTTTGTAGAGTGATAGGAAGACCAACTTATTGAGAATTATCCCTAAGAACCCAACGGCTATTGCTGCTAGAGGTGCAAGTATGTATGGATCGCTACCCAAAGCGCTGACCAGCGTGTAGGTGAGGAAGGCCCCCAGCATGTAGAACTCGCCATGGGCGAAGTTGCTAAGCTTCATCACCCCGAATATCATCGTCAGCCCAACGCCTACTGCAGCGTAAATACCTCCCATCATCAGGCCCAGAAGCGTCTGCTCTACTAGAAGCGATGTGGAGAGCAAGTTAACACCCCCTTTGTAATAAAAAAGTAAAAATTTGAGTGTCAGCCACCGTAAAGCTTCTCGGGAGGTATGTACTCCCCCTCCTTATCAGAATCGGGGTAGAGGATGACCCTCTTGAGCTTTCCATCGACCTTCTGCACCTGCACTATGAGGACCTTAGTCTGGGCCTGGCCCTTCTCATCATAGTATATCGTCCCCTGAGCCCCCTCGAACTTTATAGTCTTGATCGCCTCAGCTACCTTATCGACATCCCAGGTTCCAGCTTTCTCAACTCCATATTTCAACGTCATGAAAGCATCCCAGACTCCTGCGGCATACATAGCAGGCGTCCTGTTCCACTTCTGAACGAACTTCTGGATGAATTCTTGAGCAGCGGGTCTCTTAGATGTCGGTTCAAAGTAACTGACATGAACAAGGCCTAAAGCATCATCTCCGGCTAATTTAAGGAATTCCTCGCTGGTAACACCACCCAACATGCTGAACTGTTTGTAGAGGCCTATCTCATGGGCCTGCTTCAATATATTAGCGGCATCCCTTATGTTAGCGACGACGAATATGACATCCGGATTGGCAGCTTTTATCTTCGAGAGTTGAGGCGTGAAGTCTGTGGTTCCAGCATCAAAGTATTCCTCAGCAACTATAGTCACACCCTTCGCCTTTACTCTTTCTCCCCAGACCTTGAGACCCTCCCTTCCGTAATCATCATTTATTCCCAACATAGCCGCAGTCTTCGGTTTCAAGTGCTCAACTATCCAATCAGCATGTTGGGTCGTCTGCATCAACTGATTTGCGCAGCTCCTGAAAGTGTATTTGTAGCCCTGTTCAGTTATCTTAGTTGCTACGGATACGGGAACTAAGAGGAGCTTCTTATTCTCCATTATCGTTGGCTGAACCGCTAAGGTAACGGTAGAGCAATACTCCCCCACTATCGCATACACGTTATCCTGGGTTATCATCTTCTGGACAGCCGCTGTCGCTAGATCAGCCTTGCAAGCAGTATCCTCTATGACGAGCTCCACCTTCTTTCCCAAAATTCCACCTTTTGAGTTTATCTCCTCTACAGCTAGGAGGGCTGCCTGCTTCATATCGAGTCCGTGCTCTGCTAAGCTTCCTGTTAATGGAGCAATGAGTCCGATCTTAACGGTCCCAGCTTCCTTCGGTTGCATTGTTAAGAAAAACACAGCCGCCGCTACCACGATAACTACTATAGCCGCGAGACCTATTAGGACACCTCTACTCATCGCCATAAAAACACCCCCTGACTCGCAGGGTATCCATTTCGCTGAGCTTCACTTATAAACTTTGAGTAAATTTCCTGAAACAAACTTGTGGACTTTTCCAACTAATTCTTTTCTATTTAGTCGGTGAAGATACCCATATCTTAAACAAAGGTTTTTAATAATTCCCAGAAGCTCTTGAGGGGTGATATCATGGCCCTGTTCAATCTTAAGGGTAGAGATTATATAACAACGAGGGATTACACGAGGGAGGAGCTAGAATATCTGATTCAGATGTCCATCGATCTGAAGAAGATGTGGTACTCCGGTATAAGGGTGAGACCTCTAGAGGGCAAATCAGTAGCTCTCCTCTTCAAGAAGCCATCAACGAGAACTAGAAATTCATTTCAGGCAGCTGTCTTTAGATTGGGTGGATTTTCCGTCTATATGAGGCCCGATGAACTTCAACTCCAGAGGGGGGAGCCAGTCAAGGATACCGCTAGAGTCTTAGATAGGTATTATGATGCTCTCGTAATAAGGACCTTCGGTCAGGAGGAAATAGTAGAATACGCTAACTACATGAAGAATCCAGTGATAAACGCTCTCTCAGATGAGGAGCACCCATGCCAAGCATTAGCTGACCTAATGACGATAAAGGAGAAGTTTGGAAGGTGGGATGGTCTCAAGATGGTATATACTGGGGATGTATGGAATGTGGCCCATTCCCTCATCGCTACAGCGCCGCTGTTCGGCATGGACTTGGTATTAGCAGTCCCCCGCGGGTACAATCCGATCGAGGAGATATGGAAGTTCGGTGAGAGGGAAGCCTCGCGCAGAGGGACAAAGCTAGAGATAGTTCACGACCTTAAGGAGGCCGTCAAGGGAGCTGATATAGTGTATGCGAATACTTGGTGGAGTATGGGGAAGCCTGAGGAGACCAAGGATAAGAGGAAGGAGGATTTCGCTCCCTTTACTGTTACGCCTGAGATAATGAACCTCGCTAAGGAGAACGCTATATTCATGCACTGTCTCCCGGCATACAGGGGAAATGAGATGACGGAGGATGTGATAGAGGGCAAGTGGTCCGTCGTCTTCGATCAGGCTGAGAACAGGCTCTGGACTGAGGCAGCTATATTAGCTGCCCTGATATGATCATTTTTATATTTTCACGAATATAGGGTGATCCCATGAGCTTACTCACCATAGCCTTGGGAGGCAATGCCCTCCTCCAATACGGGCAGAAGGGGACTTTTGAGGAGCAGCTAGCTAATGCTAGAGTGACAGCCAAGCAGATAGTTGAGTTCATAAAGAGGGGATATAAAGTTGTTGTAACTCACGGCAATGGCCCTCAAGTTGGCGCTATATTGCTCCAGCAGGAAGCGGGATCCTCCCAAGTTCCCGCGATGCCTCTGCACGCCTGCGGTGCTATGAGCCAGGGGCTAATAGGATATATGATCCAACAATCTCTGATAAACGAGCTCAGGAAAGCGGGAATTGATATGCCGGTAGCTACAGTTGTCACTCAAGTCCTCGTGGATAGAAATGATCAGGCTTTCAGGAATCCCACGAAGTTCATAGGTCCCTGGTACAGCGAGGAGGAGGCCAAGGAGAAGGATAAATTGGGCTGGGTCATGAAGTACGATGTTGGGAAGGGATGGAGAAGAGTAGTTCCCTCACCGGATCCGATAAAGCAAGTTGAAATAGAGGCAATAAGGAGGATGGTTGACTCGGGAATAATCGTGATAGCCTCAGGCGGTGGAGGGATACCTGTAGTAGATGAGGAGGAGCTAGAGGGAGTAGATGCTGTCATAGATAAGGATCTCGCTGGGGAGAGGCTCGCTTCCTCCTTAGGGGCCGAGATATTCATGATATTGACGGATGTTGAGAAAGTGGCTATAAACTTCAAGAAGGAGAATCAGAGGTTCCTAGACGTCCTAACATTGGAGGAAGCCAGGAAGTACTATGAGGAGGGGCACTTCCCGCCCGGCAACATGGGACCTAAAGTGCTAGCAGCGATTAGATTCGTTGAGCGGACGGGCAAGACCGCAATAATAACTAGTTTAGATAAAGCTATAGATGCCCTCGATGGAAAAACAGGAACTAGAATAGTCAAAAAATAATTTAAATTTTCAAAACATCTTCGTAACCTTTCAGATCCAGCAGCCCATGCCCGGAGAAGTTAAAGGCAATTATCTTCCTCTCACCGTCCTTTTTAGCCTTCAAAGCCTCATCTATTGCAGCTTTTATCGCATGATTCGTCTCTGGCGCTGGGATTATCCCCTCCGTCCTTGCGAAGATCCTGCCCGCTTCGAACACATCCTCCTGCGGGTACTTGACCGACCTTATTATACCCTTATTCTTCAGTAAGCTCACTGTAGGCGCAGCGCCGTGATACCTCAAACCGCCAGCGTGAATAGGAGGTGGTACGAAGTCGTGGCCTAACGTATACATCATCAGCAGGGGAGTTATACCAGCTGTATCACCGAAATCATATCTATATTCTCCATCGGTCAGTGAGGGAACTGCTGATGGCTCTACAGCCACTACATCATAACTTCCCTTCTCCTTCAGGACTTCCTCCAAGAACGGGAAGGTGAAGCCCGCGAAATTGCTCCCCCCGCCGACGCACCCTATCAAGATATCGGGCTTCTCTCCCAATGCCTCGAACTGCTTCTTAGCTTCCAATCCTATTATCGTCTGATGGAGGAGTACGTGATTAAGGACGCTCCCTAGGGAATATTTAGCCTTATCATCCTTCATAGCAGCTTCTATAGCTTCACTTATAGCTATCCCCAATGATCCAGGGTGCTCGGGATCCCTCTCTAGGTACTTCCTCCCGACCTCGGTCCTATCGCTCGGGGAAGGAACTACCTCGGCGCCGTAGAGCCTCATGACGAGCTTCCTGTAAGGCTTCTGGAGATAGGATATCCTGACCATGAAGACGAGGGCTCTTATTCCCATCATCATCGTCGCATAAGATAAGGCGCTGCCCCACTGCCCAGCCCCGGTCTCAGTTGTAAGGTATTCCAGCCCCTCCTTCGCAGCATAGAAGGCTTGAGCTAATGCCGTGTTCAGCTTATGGCTTCCTGTTGGCGATACGTCCTCCCTCTTATAGTATATTTTAGCCGGAGTCCCCAAATATTCTTCGAGCCTCTTAGCTCTATAGAGAGGAGTGGGCCTCCCTATCCTGAGATAGAATTCCCTCAGCTCCTCGGGTATAGCTACATACCTCTCCTTGGAGAACTCCTGATTCACGCACTCCTTGGGGAAAAGTGGGTAGAAGTCATTGGGCCCGAGAGGCTCCATCGTGGCTGGATGTATGGGAGGAGGTAGGTCAGGGAGGTCGGAGACTATATTGTACCAGTACTCCGGCAGATCCTCTCCCTTAAGGTCCATCCTCAGCACTTGAGATCACCTCCGGAATTAGAAGAGCTGACAGAATCAGATAAGGTAGGATCTGAGATCATGGAAGCGGGGTAGAACTCATAGCCAAACTAAATCCCCCATGCTCGCACCTCCAGTAGTGAGGGAGAACTTGAATTCACCTTTAAAAACTTTCCTAGCAATGATCTCCGCATGGACTTTCCTAAAGGCTCTCTATCATGAGAGATTGAAATCCCTGAGAGATTTTTAATGGGCTCTTAGCCACCTATCTTAATGTCCTCAGTGCTCAAGGACCTCGCTGAGAGGCAGCTCCACCTAATGATCTTGGGAGATTGGAAAAGAGTTGATCCGAAACTCTTAGAATACTTAGAGGGCGAACTGGGGACAGAACCGGAGAAGGATCCAATAGGAGTTGCCTTTTGCCTCCTGAGGATAGGAGTTTCCCCGGAGAAGGCCACTTCTCTATTGAGCTGGAAGGACTTCGAGACTTTCTGCATGAGGGGGCTTCAGATACATGGAATGGAGGCTATTAGGGGATTAAGGTTCAAGAATGATAGAAGATATGAGATAGATGTCCTAGGTATAGGTGAGGGACTCATCCTACTTATAGACTGTAAGATGTGGTCCACGAAGGGGAGATCTGGGAAGATAGAATCCGTAGCTAGGGATCATTTGAGAAAAGCTAAAGCTTTTGATGAAGCTATCAGATTCGGCTCAATAAATGGTCTGATTAAAGGGACCGGAAAATCTCAAATAATTCCAGTTATAGTTTCCTGGCTCGATACAGGGGTTGTTAGATCCAAAGATGGTGTAGCTATAGTGAGTCTGAGGAATTTCCCAAGTTTCCTGAACTCCATCGACGAACTGGAAGATTTCTTGAAAATAGATGTTGATTATAGAATCAAGGTACGGAGAGAAACTCCCTCAAGGAATCTATCAGTTCTGAGATTTTGACGGTTTTCCTGAGATCCCTGGAGTATAGCGTAACTGTCTCAGTTTCCTCCTCGGAGGGCCCCACGAATGCGATGACCTTAGCTCCTATCTTATTAGCGTACTCCCTCTGAGCTGACTGACTCCTCCTCATCAAATCCAGCGATGTACTGAAGCCCCTTTCCCTGAGGATCCTCGAGATACGCCAAGCGTACCTCCAGTTCTCCCTCCTGACGCTCACGATGAATACATCCGTGTAGCTCCTCTCACTCAGATCGAAGATTCCTAACTCTAGGCCGGCATCTATTAACCTCTCCACGCCCAGGCTTACGCCCGTTGCCGGGACATCCTTTCCAGAGTAAAGGCCTATCAACCTATCGTACCTCCCTCCTCCAGCTAAAGATCCTATCCTAGGTTCGCTGACGCTAGTCTCGAAGACAGGGCCAGTATAATAATCCAGACCCCTAACCAATGAGAGATCGAAGATCAGCCTATCATCGGAAACTATGGAGAATATCTCCTCCAAATGGTCGAGAGCCACCTTTACTTTATCATTTTCTATCCTTCTGAATGTATTAGATATCTCATTAAAGCTGCCCCTTGTCGAGATCAGCTCCATGATTCTACCTATCAGGGATTCATGTGCCCCCAATCTAGCGAGCTCCCCTTTAACACCATCTACTCCTATCTTATCGAGCTTATCTATAGCCCTGTATATCGGAAAGGGGTTGTTTATCCCAAGTTCCTCCTCAAAAACTCCAGTCAGGAGCCTCCTATCGTTAAGCCTGACTCTGAAGTTCTCGAAATCGAATGACTTCATGGCATCTATATTAACTGAGATAACTTCGGCATCCGCTTCAGGATATGGGCTACCGACTATATCAGCATCGCATTGCAGGAATTCCCTATATCTCCCCTTCTGAGGTTCCTCATGCCTCCAAACGTTCCCAATATGATATCTCTTGAACGGGAGGGGCGTCTCAGGGTGCATAGCAACATATCTAGCTAAAGGGAAGGTTAACTCATATCTCAGCGTGTACCACTCCTTACTGAAGAAGTCTGGAAAGATGAACATGAGCTTGTTCTCGGCTTCCTCCCCGAGCTTCCCCTTAACTGTCTCCCAGTACTCTAGGGAGGGTGTCTCAATCGGATCGAAGCCATACCGTCTGAATATCTCCTCTATCTTGCTTAAGACCCTCTTCCTGAGTATCATCATAGGCGGAGGGAAGTCCCTGAAGCCCCTCGGTATTGATACCATGAGCGATCCCTTCGGCTCGGAGAAGCTTGGTGAGATTATAAAGTAGCTGCGTAGCAATATTCCGATGAGCGCCGTCGTGTTAGCACTCTCCGAAGCTATAAGGACACTTTCTCTAGCTGAAGATTATCCATCAAGTGAAAAAATTTCCTCATTAATAGATTTAATTGCTGAAAGTTATGCAATCGAGCTAGATCTCTCGGATAATAGGCCGTTCCTTGAGAGCTTCGAGATACTGAGGAACGCTCTATTATCAAGGCCTATGAGTGATGAGGATGAGAGAGTAGTTAAGATATTCGCTTACAACTTGAGTATGATCGAAGGCAGGTACGGGCTGGATAGGGAGGCCTTGGAGGAGAAGTTCATCGATGAAATAGAAAAACTTATGGGGGATGAATTCGCAAATCTCGTAAATATTTTCTTAAAAACTATAAAAAATTTACAATTTTAGGGGGCAATCATAAAATTTTACATTACATGTGACAGAATCTTTAATAAGTAACTTAGCAAAGTTTATTAATAAATGCTTCCCGATGCTCAGATGCGTATGGCCACAGAGAATGTCTACGAGCTTAGGAACGTCAGGAAAATCTATGGGACGAAAGGAAATTATGTAGAGGCTCTTAGGGGAATAAATCTAGATGTAAGAAAGGGTGAGTTTTTGGCGATAATGGGCCCCTCGGGTAGTGGAAAAACGACTCTACTCAGTATAATGGGTCTCCTGACGAGACCCACTTCTGGAAGCGTGAGGATAATGGGTAGAGATCTCGCAACGCTCAATGATAAACAGATAACCCTAATGAGGAGGAAAACTATAGGTTTCATCTTTCAAACTTTCAATTTAGTGCCCTGGCTCACGGCAGCTGAGAATATCGAGTTAGCTTTGGCTGTAGGTGAATATAATGGAAACAGGAAGAGGAGGATCATGGAACTCCTAGATAGCGTCGGACTGAGGGGCAGAGAGAATCATAAGCCCTCTGAACTCTCAGGTGGGGAGCAGCAGAGGGTCGCGATAGCTAGGGCCCTCGCCAACAATCCCTCCATAATACTAGCGGATGAGCCCACAGGAAACTTGGACTCTGCATCAGGCCTGCAGGTTATGGAGATATTGAGAGGGTTAGTGAGAGAGGGAAGGACTGTCGTCATGGTCACTCACAATGAGGCGATGGCCGAGATGTGCGATAGGATAGCTAGGATAAGGGATGGTATTATAGTGGGTGAGGAGGTGATATCCCATGTCGAAGTCTAAGTTATTCTTCCTATTCTCCCTCATGTTCCTCCTCGTGCTTCCCTCGTTTTATGGGGAAGCCAAGCTCTGGGGGTTAACTCTAGTCGATTATAGATGGGGAACGAGGGAACAGCCAGCCATAGTCTATGCCGGTGACGGCCTAGTTTACATAACGGTCACTTTGAGGGCATATGTGGCGAAAGACTACACTTTGAGCCCCTTCGAAGCTACTCTAGAGATCCCGGAAAACCTCAGGAGCCCCAATGGTGAGAAGGTAGTGAGAATTTCGCCATCTCTCCAAACCTCGAAGACTAAGTTCACTGATGGCGAATCATTTCAATTGATGTTCCCATTAGAGGTTCCATCGACAGCTCCACCGGGCATTTACGAGTTCAACCTCAACGTGAGCTATAGGATCTTCGATTCCGAGAACTATCAAGTCGATAGCAGCTATGACCTCTTTACCTTCAATCTTGAGGTGAGATCTGCGTCTCCCGTTTATGTTTACCTGAAAGGTAGCGCTATAGAGGGAGATACTTCAGTTTTAACGCTCAAGGTCGTGAATGGAGGTACTGAAGATGTTCAGATATCTTCAATAGTTCTCAGCTCTTCCTTCATAAGGTTGCTGAATCCTAACGTGGGGAATCAAGTGATACTATCCCCGAACACCTCTACGGTCTTCCAGGTTGGGACATTCGTGGAGAGGGGGACTGGAAGGAAGTACGATAGGATAGCTGTCACAGTACAGTATAGGAGCGGAGGAAGGTATTATTCAATATCTGAAGTATTTACAGTCCCCATATTCAAGACAGAAGCTACTGAGAATAAACCGAGCCTCATAGCTTTCTCTAACGAGAGCTCCGTTTACGGTGGGGTGCCTAAGAACATAATGATAACTGTGGAGAATTCAGGCGATGAGACAGCTAGGAAGACGAGGGTTCAGATATCCTCACAGACGGTATCGATAGTTGGAGCTAGTCTCTTCGATCTCGGGGATATCATGCCCGGTGAGAAGAGGAATATCACTCTCAGGCTACTCCCGCTCGAGGACTACTCCTCATATCAGATAATACTGCAGTTCACTTACAGGGAATTCGAGAATGGCTTGGATGTAGAGAAGCAGACTAGCGCTCAGATAGGACTGGAGAGAGTTCAAGAAGCTAAAGTAGTGTTTTCAAGTGCTAGCGCTACATATAGTTCGGGGAGGCTGAGGGTCTTCGGTAACATAGCGAATGTCGGTGAGAGGGATGCGAAGTACGTCAACGTGACGATACGCTCCGGAGCCTGTGTAGGCGCTTCAACGTACATAGGCGATCTGAAGAGCGGAGAGAGCACGGGTTTCACCCTCTCATGTGAGACAGAGAGAGTAACGAGAACATTGAGCATCTCCATCGGCTATCTAGCTTCTCCTGGGAACTGGAAGGAAACGAGGATGGAGCTGGCTGTCTCTGGAAGCGTAGGGAATCTGACGGGCAATTTGACCGACAGAGCTTTCAGAAACGTGAGCGTAACGAGGGTAAGCCCGGCTACTAACATAACTTACTGGGCAGTTTGGCTCGCAGCCGGTCTAGTGGTAGGATTGGTCATCGGGAGATTCCTATTCAGGAGGAAGGGCGAGGAGGTGTCGGATCAGATTGAGGCTCCTTGACATACTTAAGTTCTCATTTAAGGCTATGAGGAGCAGGAAGAGGAGGACCTACCTCACTCTTCTCGGCATTTTCCTCGGCGTATTGACTCTAACAGCAGTGGTATCTTACGCCGCTGGCTATGGAGTGGCTATACAGAAGATAATAAAAGGAGGGAGCCTGAGGGTCATCTATCTAATTCCCAGGGAGACCTCATTCACTGAGTCCGACTTAGCTAAGATAAGCACGATGGATGGTGTGGAAACTGTGATCCCCATGATAAGGCTTTTCGGCGAGTTCAATGTCATGGGGCAGAATATCAGAGCTAGTATAGTTGGATTCGATGTTAACTATGTGGAGGAGCTCTTCCCAGATCTAAAGCTCCAATACGGAGATTGGCCATCGAATCAAGCTGAGCAGGCTGTGATAATAGGGAATAACATATTAAGCCAGATCTCCGTTGAAGATGCTAGGGATTTAATCGGATTAGGCATTAGGATCTCCATCGGTGGGCCCATCAGTAAGGGAAGCATAAAAGGGACTATTTATGGCGTGCTAGCGCCATACGGCACTTCAATAATGACAGATGTCGATAATTCAATACTGATCCCCTTAGATTATGCTATGAGCATGTACCGGAGGTTCTACAACAGGAGGGACTACCCTACTCTAGTCGTGATCGTGGATGATGTTAATAGAATAGATCAGGTTGTTAGCGAGCTGAGGGATGAATATGGGGACTCAGCTTATCCTATAGCTATGAGGGACCTTCAAAGGGCTCTAGATATGCTGATAAATACCTCAATAATAGCCTTGGGCTCTATAGCCGTGATGACGATAGTGGTAGCATCAGTGGGGATAATGAACGCTATGTACACCACAGTTACAGAGAGGACCAGGATAATCGGAGTCATGAGAGCGATGGGGGCATTTCAAAGGGAAATAATGCTTTCATTCCTGTTTGAAGGGGTGATAATGAGCGCGATAGCCATCATACTTGGGATCATCGGTGGTTATGTCGGAGCTGTAATACTCTCTCAATTGATGTCATTAGCTATAGGTGGAGGCAGCTCCAACGTAAGGGTCACGAGTAGAGCTGGTGGAATGCAGGGTAGTATAAGCCTCTCAATAACTCCCGTTCTCCCTCTGGAGTACGCGCTCACAATAGCTGGGGTTACACTTCTGATAACGCTAATAGGAGCTATACCGCCAGCGCGCCAGGCAGCTAAGCTAGAGCCCGCCAAAGCCCTGAGGTTCGAGTGACTCCATCTTATTTTTTATGATGGACTCAGCCCAATGAATGACTCTCTCCGCTATCTCGAAGCCTGCCTCCAGAGATCGAGGATCTAGGGGGCCAGAGCTCAGGGACAGCATATACTTACTCTCGAAATCCTCCAGCTCCCTCTCCCCTATAGGGGGCCTGAGTCCTATCGGGATCAGGTGATAAAGGGATAGGGTACTATCATAAGGGGCATCTATCCCAAGCCTAGATAGGACCAACTTGAATGAAAGCTGTAGCACTCTCCTCAAAATAGCAAAGGATTCCGCATAACTTCCCCTAGTCTTAAGATCGGATGCCTCCTTAAGAAGAGCCTTCACTTCCATCATGAGTCTCACTCATGCCAGTGTACTGGATCTTAAAAATAGGTAAAGGGTGCTTCCAACCGGACTGTTTAATTGAGGTTGGAATGAAGCTAAATCATGAGGTTGAGATGATAGATTTGGAGGACGGGCCCGGCGGGATTTGAACCCGCGACCCCCCGGTTAAAAGCCGGGTGCTCTTCCATTCTGAGCTACGGGCCCATGCCTCTCAAACTCTTATATGACTCGAGAATAAAAAACTTTAGAAGAGAAGGCTCCCCATAACAGTATATTTTTTTATATTCAAAAGTCCCAAATTAATAGAAAAATTCATAGCATTATATAAAAAATATCAAAATTTGAGGGATTAATGAGAGAGCCAACAATCCCTTTGCCATCGAACTGAGTCCCATGAGGGAAACTAAGGAGATCGTGTTTTCCTCACCTATTAAAGGTAGTTTCAGGCACCCTCTGTAGTATTTCACTTTTACTTTTCTCATCTCAGCCATAGATTCTCTCACAATCCTTTTCAATTGATCCGCTATCTCCATCAAGCAATCGATTCTCCCCTCGCACTCGCTACCCAATGGATTGTAAGCCACTCTCGCCGCTAAAGCCTCATGGGTATCTGTTGTCGATACTATTAGCTTCGTCCTCTCAACTGAATTGAAATCTAGGAAGCTCCTTAGCTCCGGCACCATGTTATTACAATCTATCGAGAGGTAAGTTACAGTCTCTCCACTCAAGGAGATGCTGAGAGCCCTAACTCCCCCTCTACCCAGGGACCTCCATCTAGGATTCGACTTAGAGAAACCTACGGAGACCTCACTATAACAATCGGATGAAAGAGCTTTTCTCCCAGCTTTAATAAGAAGATCGAGGAGCTCGTCCCCCAATTCGGTCCCAGGAAGAGCTCTGATGTACCAATCATCCAGTAGAGAATCGTGCCTATCGACGATCGAGACATCCTTGCCCAAGATCCTCGAGAGTATGTCCTCAAACTCCCGCGGAATATCCTCAAAACTTCTCAGTAAGTGGCCCGAAACGGTGAATAAGATGGTGTCACAGACCCTCTGGGCAGTGACCTCGAAGTGCTCAGATCTCTCGTAGAAGAGCTTCCCAATGCAGCATTCTTTTGCCCTCTCAAAGTCAAGGGAGATTTGATCCAGTAGCCTCTCAACTACTCCTCCGGAGGGCAGGTTCCTCTCATGGGAACATGATCTCCTCAGGAACAAAGTGTCAGATCTTTTATCAAATCTTTCAACCACTTTGAACGGGAGATCGTAGCTACCAAATTTGAATGGACCTGGATGGACATCTAGAGCAATTATAGACCGATCTCCTAATACGATTAAATCGAAACTGACCTTGCCCTCCTCACTCCTCCTCTCCAACGCCTCCTCTATTATCCTACCTCTACCAGCTAGCACTATCTCAGCTAGAGCCCTCACGGCATCAAAACCCCTCAAACCTATAGCATGCTCAGTTATGGCATCCAATACCCTTTTAAAGAGATAAATTGAAATAAAAGATGTCAATACAGATAATAATATTCTCATAGAAGGCTCTATTAATAGGAAAAGTGCAGACAACAGGAATGGAAGGGCTTTTGACCTTATGGTGGCGCCCAGTGACCACGTTATGAGAGATGCTAGGAACACTATAGTATAACTCATTGAGAAAGCTGCAATTCCAATCGAGCCTAGTATGGAATCTATCACTAAAGGAAGCGAGATGAACGCAGATATCCATAGAGATCTCCTAGAGTCTAGATAATCCGCATCTCCATTCGTCATGACGAATGATAAGAGGGGAACAATAGTAGATAAAATCAGGTATTTATGTGATAGCAGTGGCCCTTTAAATAGATATGCGAGAAATGTGGACAGCAAAATGACCGCTATGGTAAATATTATGGCCTCCTTTCTCCCAGGGAGCGAGAAAAGATCTTTACTCCTCCTTTTGGCTACATCTATAGCCGAGTTATTACTCACTTCTATAACACCACTCATATGTTGATAAAAAACTTTTTATTCGAATATATGTCAGTGTAGATGGAGTCACGTGCTCCATAGGAATGTTGGGAGGTGTTAGTTTATGCCTAGGGTGAAGGGTGTAACTGCCAAGGAGATAGAGATACTGAGGAAACTGGTCGAAAACGGGAGAGTGACTTTCACTCAGATATCCAGAGATCTCGGCATGAGCCCAGCGGGTGTTATGAAGAAGGTAAGGAAGCTCGAGGATCTCGGCATCATAAAGGGGTACACGGCGCTCGTTGATCACGCGAAGCTAGGTAAGGGTAGTAAATATATAATCTTACTCGAGGTTGAGCCCGGGAAGCATAACGAGGTAGCCAAGAAGATAGCATCAATGCTCGAGGATAACATCTTAGAGGTTCACGAGATAACAGGCCAGTTCGATATAATCGTCAAAGTGATTGCGGGAAGCCAACAGGAGCTCAATGACGTCCTGAGGAAGATACAGATGATACCCGGTGTCAGGGATACCAACACATCGCTCATCTTAGATACCACGAAGGAGAGACCATCTATAGTACCATCGGAGATACCTGGGATAACTAGGAAGGGTTCATAACTCCACCCAGGTATCGCTCAGTGCAGAAGCCTCAATACCCATTTTTTTAAGGATCTTGGCGAATCCCTCTGCATAGCCATAAACAGTATATATTCTGCTTGAATTCGAGAGCTCTACAACATTCAACAAGTCGTAAAAATCAGCATGGGCACTTAATGGAAAATCGCATTCCCTTTTAGAGAGGATAGCCCATCCTGTTACCCTTGCAGCGTTATCATAAGCTTTATGCGTCACATGTGCATCTTTATGAGTATCTACTTCATATCTCAGGTCAAAAACGCTGTAGGCCTCGCTCACATCAGCGATCCTCTTGGATACCGATACCTCTAAGTTAGTATATCTGTTCAATGTAGCAATAACTTCCTGAGATTTCCCAATTAGATAAGCGCTTAAAATAGGAGATCTACCATTCATTACTTCTTTAATGACCCATTTTGATAATCTAGCCCTCGTAACTTCCTGATCCGGAAATCTGAATTTTGGAAGACCGTATGTGGCCTCCGTTATCAGTATATCCGCCTTGGGTATCCTCGCAGGGGATTCAACCGTGAGGCCGCCGCGAGGGTTCACGTCCCCAGTGTAAAACAGAGAGATCTTCCCGCAGTTTATCAAGAAGCCAGAGGATCCATATATATGGCCCGCAGGGAAGGCATATATCTCAAAGTTCCCTATGCTGATGCTCTCATTGAAATGCAATATCTTATAATGTCCTCCGTAGAGCCTTCTCAGTATTGAGGCTGTCCCAAAGCTAGCGTAGACATCGGTCTTAACGTGACTTACGTTCCTAGGGACATGATCCGAATGTGCATGCGATATCAGAACTGGAATACCCTCAATGGCTCTCTTTGGATCTATCAGTATCCTTTCTCCGCACTCTATTTCGATGCCATTTCCGTACCTGAACCTCATCGCATCAAGTCCACGATTGGAAGATTTATTTTTATTGAGGGCATAGCTTCGGGGGGTCAACATGCCCAAGGTGAAGAGGAGGGAGAAGGGGTTCATGCCGATGTCGGTCGCTGGAATACTATCATTCAGCACAGATGAGGCCGGAGGATTTAAAGTACCGAAGTGGTTCCCAATCCTCCTGTCAATAGCGACTGGGATTGCTGTAATAGCTCTCAATCTCATCTAAAGAAGGTAATGAGGATGAGGGTAAAGGAGGCCCAGGGACTCATCAGGGAGATCTACGGAGAGAGGGATTCGAAGAGGGGAATTCTTGGAACCGCCCTTCACTTAGGAGAGGAAGTTGGAGAACTTTTTAGAGCTATAAGGAGCAATCAATCAGACAATATGAAGGATGAGCTGGCAGATGTATTTGCCTGGCTCTTGAGCGTCTCAGAGCTTCTCTCAATTGATCTGGAGGATGCCTTCGTCAGGAGATATGGAGGTGGCTGTCCGAAGTGCGGGAATATCCCCTGTACATGTCCGGAGGTGTGAAGATGGATTTCATAAATGTGAGCCCCGAGGATGCCCTACTCCATGCGAGGAGGATAGCCGAGAAAATAGTGGAGTCTAAGTACGAGCCGGAATTGATAGTGGCGATATTGAGAGGAGGGGTCGTGCTGGCTAGGTTGCTGAGCGATCTCCTCAATATAAGGGAGATAAAGGTGATGAGAGTCATCCACTATGATGCTTTAGAATCCAAGAAGGTGGCCGAGATAGTTGAACCGATAAATTGCAGGCTGGATGGCATGAAGGTACTGCTCGTCGATGATGTAGCTGATACTGGGGAGAGCCTCATCGTAGCTAGGGATCATTTGCTCGAGAGAGGCGCTTCCGAGGTTAAGATAGCCACGATACACTACAAACCCTGGAGCAAGCTCAAGCCGGATTATTATTCCGAGGAGACGGAAGCCTGGGTTGTCTATTTCTGGGAATATGCGGAAACAGTTAAATACTTTTTGAGAAAATTCCAAGATAAAGGTGAAAATTTCATATTCGAGCTCATTAGGAGGGCCAAGATACCGGAGGATATAGTCAAGTGGGTGATCGAGGGTGAAGGGGGTATACGATAAGGTCATAGAGCTATCCAGTAGGAGGGGCTTCTTCTGGCCATCCTCTAAGGAGGTCTATTCGGACGCTCCAGCCGGCTTCTACACATACGGCCCTCTCGGCGTCAGAATGAAGGAGAAGATAATAGGGCTATGGAGGAGGGAGATAGTAATTAAGGAGGGGGTCAATGAAATTGAGACGCCTAACGTACTTCCAATAAAGGTTTTTGAAGCATCGGGGCACTTGGAACACTTCTTCGATAAGCTCATAGAATGTAGGAGGTGTCACTCAAAGTTCAGGATTGACAAGCTGTTAGAGGAGGCTTTAGGAATAGAGGAGAATCTTGAGGGTCTTCCTGATGATCAACTCTTGAAAATGGTCCTAGAAAATGATCTTAGATGTCCCAACTGTGGGGCATTCGATTGGGGCGATCTGAGGAACTTCAATCTGATGTTCACACTCGCTGTAGGGGCCGAGGCCTCTGAGCCCAATGCCGCCCTTAGACCTGAGACAACGCAGGGTAGCGTTGTTGAATTCAGGAAGACCTTCACGGTGATGAGGGGGAAGCTTCCCTTCGCTCTAGGTCAGGTCGGAAGAGTTTTCAGGAATGAGATATCCCCTAGGAGAGCGCTTATCAGGATGAGGGAGTTTCAACAGCTTGAGGTACAGATATTCTTCGATCCTGAGAATCCAGATGAGCTATACAGGGAGAAGCTCGAACCCTTCTTAGATTATAAGCTCAGGTTCCTGAGGAGGGAGGATAGGGAATCCGGGAGGATAGTGGAGATACCGGCAAGAGAAGCTTTGATGAGTGGGTACACAGTCAATAGTCTCATAACTTATTGGTTAGTCGCCTATCAGAGGTTCTTCAATGAGACTCTGGGCTTCCCGCTCGAGAGGTTGAGATATAGGGAATTAGTGGAGGGAGAGAAAGCTCATTACTCACTCGTTCACTGGGACTTGGAGGTTTATACTGAGGATCTGGGCTGGATCGAGCTCGTAAATAATGCTTATAGGACCGATTATGATCTCTCCGGACATATGCGAGTCTCCGGGATCGACCTGAGGATAGCGATTCCGGAAAGCGATAGGAAGCTTCTGCCCCATATGTATGAGCCATCCATAGGCGTGGATAGAGTTATCCTCCACGAGCTCATGCTCGCATATAGGGAGGATGAGGAGAGAGTATGGCTTCAGCTCCCCAGGAGCATAGCTCCTATAGAGGTGGGAGTATTCCCGCTCCTCAAGAGGGATGAGCTGCCGAGTAAGGCGAGGGAGATATACCATGAACTCATAAATGAGGGGATTATAGCATTCTATGATGACTCTGGAACTATTGGAAGGAGATACAGGAGGATGGATGAGATAGGAACTCCTCTATGTGTTACCATCGATTACCAGACGCTGGAAGATGATACGGTTACATTGAGGGATAGGGATACGATGATGCAGGTGAGAGTGAGGAGGGAGGAACTCCCAACAAAGGTAAGAAAATTCCTCAATAGTGACTTAAGTATACATGAAATATAATTATCTGGAGCATACTGGACAATTTTTACTTTTGCTTACGCTAATATGAGTAAATTCCACATCCTTAAGATCGCCTATTAAGAGCTTCCCCGCGAGGGAAGTCCCTAACCCCGCAATGTACTTCACCGCTTCTGCAGCGGCTATTGAGGCTACTAAAGCGGGTGTCATCCCTATGACTGGAACGGGGCCCGAGTCCTCGACTTTAGGGAAGATGCACCTGAGGCATGCCGTCTTCCCAGGGATTATGAAAGAGATCGCAAAATAGAAACCGTTGATCGCAGAATAAACAAATGGTATATCATTTCTGACGCAGAAATCATTTATTATATATCTAGTACTGAAATTATCTGAAGCATCCATGACGAGATCTACGCCTCTTAGGAGCCTGGGGGCGTTCTCCTCAGTCAACCTCTCAGTTATCCCCTCTACGTATATTTCAGAGTTCCTCCTCCTCAGTTCCCTCTCGGCAACGAGGGCCTTAGGGAGTCCTATATCCTCCTCCCCGTAAAGTATTTGCCTGTGTAGATTATTGAAGCTCACCGAATCTCCATCTATTATCCTTAAATTGACGCCAGCGGAGGCTAAGTAGAGGGATAGAGGCGATCCTATTCCCCCAGCCCCGACTACAGCAACGAGGGAGCTCCTCAGCCTTGCTTGTCCCTCCTCACCTATCAGGGGAAGCTGCCTCGCGTACCGTAACATCCTCCACCCACCTCAGATAATCTTCATTAGCGATCTCTACCGGTATCACGAGGATCTCAGGTACTTCATATGGATGCTCCACCTTCAAGAAATTGAGGAGCTCTTGAACGAGTTCCTGATGAGTCTTTATCAAGAGGAGTATCTCCTCAGCTCTCTCGATCTCCCCTTTCCACCAGTACTTACTAGTTATTGGGAAAATCGAAACACAGCTGGCGAGTTTTCGCTTCAATATCTTATCTGAGAGCTCCTCAGCCTGCTTCAAGCTCTCTACTGTGGTCATCACTACCCTCAGCATCCGATCACCTACCCGAAGTATCTCTCCAAAATGATCTCCCCCTTAGGGACGATATCGACGATCCTTTTCCAGAGAGGGAATGCAACGTTATATACAGAGGCCTTCCCAACGGTTGCAAATTTTGTTCCATTATGCGAATGACCGTGGACAGCTATATCGACGAGTCCCTCGTTCATGTAAGTCTCGAAGCCCCTGTGGCCCAAATATCTCCATGCTCTCGGATTCTCTCCCCTCAGAGTCCTCATTGTCGTGGCGTAATGAGTCAGTAAAACTGAGATATGCGCTTTATCTCTCAGATCCCTGAGCATCTCACCGATTATTCTAACTCTGTTTTCATATATTTCCTCTATTTTAGGTACTTTTCTCCTTTGCCAAGTCGTTGGGAGCTCGAGGCTCCCCCTAGATCCCACTATACCGATGCTAATCCCCTCAATTTCTAAAACAACGCTCTCATCGTCCAGAAATAGGACTTCCGGATTATCCCTCCTTAGCGCTTCCTTAAGGTCGTCGAACTCATCGTTCCCGAAGACAGCTACGATTTTAGCTCCCGTGCTAGATAGCGTATCGACGACCTCACCGTAGTATTCTATCCTCCCTCTATCGATTATATCTCCAGCTAGTAGAATGAGATCAGCTTCCTCAAATTCGTTCGCAGCATCCTTCAGTTCTCTGAGGAATATCGGGGCATGTACGTCGGAGAGTCCAAGTATCCTCATTTCCATCCCTCGTGCTATACCACTCTCTGGTTTTTACTTTAACTACCATGATATCATGTGAGGAAGGGAAAGGTCCGCGCGATATTGGAATCGATGATCTGGGATGCTAGGAACAGGAGGGAAGATTATAGGATAATTTTTAGGGATAGAGGGATGCCCAATGATGTTAGTGAAGTTAGGGGGGATGAGATAGAGGTAAGATCGGATAGAATCGTCCTGAGGGATGGGAGAGAGATACCGCATCATAGAATAATAGCTATCTGGAGGGGAAATGAGCTCCTTTACATCGTCCATGAAAGATGACTCCATAGCTCCTGAGCATATCAGAGAGTCATAAATCCAGCTAAAAGTCGGTAGTAAGCTCCTAATGCTTTCCCTGAGACACGCTAAGCGTGCTCTTAAAGAGCTGTGGCTCATACGGCGAATATAGAGTAAAATTTTTTAAAATACAGGCCCCGGATTCCCGGTGTGGAGATGAGTTATAGGGATTTCATGATCCTGGGCATTTTAATAGCACTGTCCGGAGAAATAATAAGTTTTTACACAGAATACGTGCTCTTAGTGAAGCCCTGTTTCTCATGTTACATCCTGAGATATAGTTACCTCACTCTCATACTGGTACAAATAATATCAATATTCAGGAGAAAGATTGGAATTCTTGCTACGGTAATCGCAATATTTATAATAATTATTTCATCTTATGGCCTACTAGGTTACATGAATTATGTACCCAATCCATGTATAGAAGCATGCCCCTTTGAGGAGGATATTGAGGTCGGATTCAGGCTCTTCTCCCTCTCACTGATCGGAGGGGTCTTGGAACTCGCACTAATGCTCCTAGCCATAAGACGCATGAGGGAAGCCACGGATACTAGCACCTCTAGGAGTTCCATGGAGTAGGAAGGGGAGCGAAACGTATATATAGGGTCATCAAGCCCTGCGCCTCGGTGAAGACCTTGCCAGAGATCGTCTGCCCGGCATGTGGTTACGAATTTTACCTAGATGAGGACGATTACGAGGGAGAGCTGCAGTGCCCAAACTGCGGTACACTGCTTGACGTCAGGATAGAGAGGGGTGAATTGAAGGACGTTATTCCACTGGAAGAAGGTCTAGAGGAGGAAGAATGGCTAGAAGATGAGGACTTCTGGGAGGAGGGTGAGGAAGAAACCTCTTGGGAGGAGGAAGAGGAGTTCTAAGCTCTAACTTTTTAATGATATTTTCTTCGGTTATTTTTCTTAAATAAAAAAAGGTGTTAGAGGCCCGCCTTCTTCAGGAGGAGCTCCCACTCTCTATCAACCCATTCCTGGAACTTCTCGACCATCCATTTATTCTCCGGCCTGAGCATATGCCTGAATCTCGCCTGGAGTTTTAAGTACTCCTCTACCGGCTTCTTCCTGTCTGGATTCTTTGCTATAGCTAATGTAGGACCCGTTAATTTGTATTGACCATTCTCGACCTCATACAGAGGGAAGACGCATGTTTCAACGGCTAGTTTCATGATCTTAATCGTCTCCGATGTCTCGTTACCCCATCCGAGAGGGCATGTCGAGAAGGCATGGATGAAAGCTGGCCCCTCAGCCTCAAACCCCTTCCTGAGCTTTACTATTGCATCATTCCAGTACGCTGAGGATATAGTCGCAGCGTAGGGTATCCTGTGAGCGACCATTATGTCCACTATCGGCTTCTTGAACTGTATTTTACCCTTTATAACTCTGCCAACTGGTGTAGTAGTTGTCCTAGCTCCAAATGGAGTACCTCCCGATCTCTGGATACCGGTGTTCATGTAAGCCTCGTTATCGTATAGAACGTAGAGTATCTTATCACCCCTCTCGAAGGCTCCTGATATTGCCTGAAGCCCTATATCGTAAGTCCCTCCATCACCTCCGAGGACAACGACATCATAGTCTAACTCGACATCAGGATCACCTTGGAATCTCTTTGACCTGTAAAGCTTCTTCCTAGCAGCTTCAACACCAGAGCCAACGGCAGCTGCGTTTTCAAATGCATTGTGAGCCCAAGGGACGTTCCAAGAAGTGTACGGGAATATGGTGGTCGCGACCTCGACGCAACCAGTCGCCGTAATCCAAACTATGGGCTTCCTCGCGGCCATAGCTATCTGCCTTATTATGATCCCTGCCCCGCATCCAGCGCAGAGCCTGTGCCCGGATTCTATGGGTCTTGTCTTAAGCTCCTTTCTGGCCAACTCCTTTATATCGGGCTTCCAAGTGGACATCACTCCCTCACCCCCACGTACCTCACTACGGGAGATTCCGGCTCCTCCCTAGCGGAGAGAAGTTCTTCAAAGATTTTAACTATAAGCTTGCGTGGAAGATCTCTTCCTCCCAATCCATATATGTAATCATGTACTATGGGTCTGGAACTCGATCTATAGAGGGCAGATCTTACCTCCGTGAAAAGTGGACCTCCCTCCCCTCCGAAGCTTATGCATCTATCTAGGATGCCGACCGCATGGAACTTTGAGAGCTCCTTTCTAATTATATTGGCTGGGAACGGTCTGAATACTCTGAGCCTAATCGCTCCAACTTTCTTCCCTTCAGCCCTGAGCTCATCCACCACTTTCCTCACCACACTCATCGTTGAGGAGAGTCCGAAGATCACGACATCGGCATCATCCGTCCTATATGGGATCATGAAGACGGGCTCATAAGATCTTCCGCTGATCTCTCCATACTCCTTATGGACCCTCTCTATTATCGGGAAAGTCTCCTTCATAGCCTCGTTCTGCTGGACTTTGTGCTCGAAGTAATAGTCATAGAGGTCAAGTGGACCGAATGTTATCGGGTACTTGGGGTTGAGCATCAATGGTATCTCCTTCTCGCCATGAATCCTAGGCAGCTTTATCCTAGGGATCTTCCTGACATCGACGAAATCCGAAACAACATCATCAGGGAGCACTATGACATTCTGGAGTGTATGAGAGATTGTAAATCCATCTAAGGTTACCATCACAGGGAATAGCGCTTGCTCTGCAATTTTAAAGGCCATTATTGTGTTATCATATGCCTCTTGGGCATCTTCACTGTATATCTGTATCCAGCCCGAGTCCCTAGCTCCCATCGTATCGCTGTGATCATTATGTATATTTATTGGAGCGCTCAAAGCCCTATTTACGACAGCCATCACAACAGGGGCTCTAGTCGATGCCGTAATATACAAAATTTCCCACATTAGTGCTAAACCGTTCGCTGCAGTTGCTGTGAATGCTCTAGCGCCAGCTAAAGCCGCTCCCCATGCGGCACTTAATGCACTATGCTCGCTCTCCACGTGTATGAACTCAGCATCCATCTCGCCGTCGTTGACGAATTCGGATATTCTCTCAACTATTATTGTCTGAGGAGTTATTGGATAAGCTGAAACTACATCAACATTGCTCTGCTTCACGGCCCAAGCAACCGCTTCATCACCGTTTAGGGCCATCATAGTTCCCTTAACCTGCTTCAACATGTCGAACACCCCCCTCAAACCCTCACCATCTGGATAGCTTTGGTAGGACATTCAACCTCACAAATGCCGCATCCCTTGCAATGATCAAGATCAGGTACTGGGACGCTCTCCCCATCCCACCTGTAAACGCTATCTGGACAGTACATCCAACAAAGGCCGCATTTGATGCATTTACTCTCATCGATTTTAGGCTGGAATACAGCCCATTCGCCCGTCGGATACTCTTTCGCGCTTATAAAAGCAACAGCACCTAACGGGAGATCCTTCCAACCAACCAAACTAGAGCTCAAGCCCTAATCACCTCCTTCACACGATCAACAGAGGCCTCCTTCATAGCCCTCTTCAGAGCGTTTATGTTCTTCTGAGCTACATCACCGGACCATCTCCACCTTATCCCTTCCTCAAGGTACTCGATTGGTAGTAAGTTGGTGGCTGCCAGGAGTAATCCGAGCATTGTAGTATTGGGAGATGCCCTTCCGATCTCCTCTAATGCTATGGTCGTCGCATCCACGCTCCAAACTTCGAATTCGTCTGGTATACTTAGCTGCGATCTGATAGATGAAGGATCACCCTCAGAATTGACTAGTAGCTTACCGCCAGGCTTCAATCCTTCTATAAGTGAGCTGACATACCTGGGCTTCACTAAGCTAGGATCTATAACGATGACGATGTCGGGCTCGTATATAGGTCCCCTCTCGACTATGGGCTCATCATCTATCCTGTTGAATGCTGTAACAGGACCGCCTAGCCTCTCAGGCCCGAATTGAGGGAAAGATTGAGCATATTTTCCAGCTTTTATCGCGGCATAAGCGAGGACAGCGGAACCGCTCCAAACACCTTGGCCCCCTCTTCCATGCCATCTTATCTCTATCAGAGGAACATCACCCCATTTCATAGGGAGCAGTATAAGGTAAAAAGATATCTAACCCCCCTCTTTAGAGTATTTTTACATTATCCTCCATTATAAGAAAATTTATAAATATAATTGTTTTATTAGGTAATGAATTTAAAATTGGATTTATATAATACAAAAAATAAACCGATCTTTTTTATGAATCTCAAAGATATAGAAAAATATAAATCAACTAAACCTGATATTCAATATCTCCCAGGGAATAATGCTCATTTTAGGCGATAAACTGTACGTTTGAGAGATCCCAGAGGTAACATCTCAACGTATAGTCTCCTCTTAGAAGCCGTTCCGAGGCAATGCCCTTATGTTTAAGAGAGCATGCTAAACAGTGTGGATCTCTGAAGGAATCTGAATCCCATAATAAAGCACCTGAATTAAGATCAGGCATCTTAAAGGTCGTCAATCAATCGATCGCGAATTTTTAAATAGATCCCACTCACCTTGAGTCGGTGGAAGTATGTCCTCGAAAGGAGAAAGAATAATAGATGAGCAGACAGCTGCTCAGCTAAGAGCTAGGTTTGAATCGGAGATGGTCAGACCAGTTGAAATTCTCCTATTAAAGGGGCTCGGGAATGAAGAATACTCTGAGTGGACGGAGAGCTTACTCTTAGAGTTAGGGAGTCTCTCAGATATGATAGAAGTAAGAGTAATAGACGTTAAAATAGATCCAGAAGCCCTAGAGGAATTCAACGTCACTAGAACTCCGACAATACTTCTAGATCCGAGGAAAGGCTATAAGATAAGGTACATGGGCGCCCCACTGGGATACGAGGCCTGGGCTTTCGTTGAAACGATCATCCTGCTCAGCAGAGATGAGAGCGGGTTGAGTGAGAGGACAAAAGAAATTCTGGGTTCCGTTCGCCAGTTTGATCATAAAGATATACATATAATGACTTTCGTCACACCGACGTGCCCATACTGCCCCTACCAGGTCCTCCTAGCGAATAAATTCGCTATAGAATTGAAGGGGATTATAGAGGCGGATTGCATAGAGGCATATGAGAATCCCGATCTAGCTGATAATTATCAAGTCTCAGCAGTCCCTCATAACGTCATATTAATGAGGGAAGATGGAAATGAGGTGATCTTAGATACCTCAGTGGGCTCCCAGCCTGAGGAGAAATATGCCATGGACTTAGTCAGATCACTGAGGTCTAAACATGGAAAGTGAGATACTCTTAACGAACGATGATGGGATCCATTCAGCACCATTCAGAGCCCTTTGGATCGCTTTATTAGAGGCGAAAATAGGGAAGGTAACTGTAGTCGTCCCCGAGCACGAGATGAGTGCGGCTGGCAAGGGAATAACACTACATAAGCCCCTTAGGATAAGGAAACTACCGGTCAAGGTTGGTGGGTTCGGTTATAGGGAAGCTTTCACGGTCAGTGGGACTCCCGGAGATGCTGTGACTGTAGCTCTAAAATTCATAATGAATTCAACGCCCGATATAGTTGTATCAGGGATAAATGTAGGGGATAACATAACACTGGATAATCTATTCACTAGCGGTACGATAGCTGCAGCACTGCAGGCTTCCATAATGGGTATAAAGTCCTCAGCCTTCAGCGTCGAGATCCCGGGAGGACAGCTCAGCAGACCGGTGGATAGGTTCCTCAATCATGCGAGGATAGCAGCTAAGATAACTGATTGGATCCTCAGGAGGGGGATGCCGGAGGGAGTGGATCTCCTGAACGTCAACTTCCCCTACAGGATCTCTCAAGATACTCCCATAAGGATAACGAGATTAGCTAGGGCGAAGTATGAGAACTATGTGCTTGAGAGGATAGATACGAGGGGGAACCCTTACTATTGGCTCGGTGGAAACCCTGTTCCAGTGACTGAGAAAGACAGAGGGACAGATCTTTATGCCTTGACAGTGGAGAGGGCTATTTCGATAACACCTATAACGTTAGAGATGAATTTGGAACTTTTAGATTGTGATGAAGTCAACAGAAAAAGGAAGAGGGCGCTCGAGGAACTTGAGCTACTCGTTGAGTACTTGAAGGAGTCCTTGAGTGGAGCTTAAACGTTGAGGAGGACGAGCCCTCCGCTTACGATATCCCTCACGAGCTCCCCTTCGAGCTCGAAGATGGTGATTTCAACAGTCCCGCCCACATAGCCCTCGACCAGGTGACCCGCTAAAGCCCTCCTCTCATCCCCCAATACTACATGCACGTGAGCGAAAGGCTTACCTTCCTTCAAGCTCACGTTTCCTACTAACGAGGCCAGTTCCATGGGTTCCTCTACATTCATATACCTATAGCTCTGAGTTTCTATATCGAAGAAAGCTATCTTACTTCTCGAAAGGAGTCCTAATCCAATTATAATTGCTGCTTTAATATTATTCTCCTTGCTTACCCTCAAAATTTCACTCAAGACTTCTTTCCCCTGATCCACCCTGAGCAAGTGAACTCTTTTCAGGTCAAAGGATCTCAATCAACCACCTCCTCTTATGGGATATATTAGGGGTATATTGCCCCCACCCGCGATCACTATAGTGGCATTGGATTTAGAGATATCCTTCAGCCCCTCCATATAAACAAGGAGAGAGGCTATCTCATCGGGCTTAGCTCCCTTCTTAACGAGTATATCAACGATTTTAGAGGTAGCATTTATCAATATAAGCCTGGATTTTGCTTCTCCTTCAGCTTCTAAGATCTTAGCAGTAGCGCTAGCGTTCGCTATTATAAGCGTCCTGTTCCTCTCGAAGTATGCAGCTATCATCCTCTGCTGAGATGTCAACTTATCCTGTATCGCTTTCAGGAACTCATCAGGTAGCCTTATGTTCCTGATGTAGACCTCATCAAGTACTATGCCTCCTCCAGTCGTGGGATCCTTGCTCAGAGAGGATTGGAGTGCTTCAAAGATCTCAACACCTATCTTTCCTCTGGCCAAAGGGACCTCCGCTGCCTCATAATTCGATATTACATTTCTGCAAACCTGCCTTATCGCTGGGACTATGAGCTTGTCCTTATAATCTACAGCAGGGTAATTCCTCACGAGTACTGGCAAGGAGCTAGGGGAGATATGCCACCTCACTGTTATATCGATCCAAGCTTGTAATCCATCTTTAGTGAGGGTTTCTACAGCCGGATAATCCCCTATGGAGCTACCGTAACCGTATCTCGTCGCATTAATATCGGTCCACATATGGAGGACGTCTGTGGCTATGTAAACCTCCTTGACGTATTGCCAGGGCATCTTGAATGCTACTCTAGGCCCTACAACGGGATCCGAGACCTTCCCAGTTAGTGGATCCACTGTGACAGCTGCGTAGCCTAGATCCACGATATATACGCTGAGGTAAGATAAGAGCAAAATTATTAAAATTATGAAGGCAGTTATAAAAACTTTAGGACCGGGTCTTCCCCTTACGGGCACCTCAGGAGCATACACGGGAATCTCATCATCCTTCCTCGGCATAGGATCACCCTCAGCCGTGATATGGGAGTCCTTTCTCTTCCTCCTTATAAATCTCGGTCTCCGGGAGCTTCACCTCCTCCTTCATAACTTCAGCGGCTATCTCAGCCTCCTTTTCCAGCTTTTCTAAGTCTATTTCAAATTTGAAAAGCTTTGAAAGAGCTTCTAATACCATTTTAGATGCTTTTGGATCCGGAAATGCCCCATTTGTCGTTCCCAAGAGGCAGGCGCTCGTTAAACCCTTGAGGTCCGCTAACCCCACTAACAGTCCGGCAGCACCGGTCACATAGCCTCCGGTCAGCGGCTTAACTCCGACCTCGTTGAGCTTCTTCATGAACTCCTCATCGTTCGAGCAGGCGAATACGCCCTTAACCTCAGGAGAACCGGGGACGTAGCCTCCCATGGTTATGACTATTTTAACGCCCAACTGAATTGCGTAATCCAAGACAAGCTCTCCTATCTCATACTGGCCGAAAATGGTTGGTTGAACCTCTGAAGTTAGAATTATGAGATCCAAGTTATCTCCTTTAGCTAGATAAAGATCGTAGCTTGGGGGTATGATATCTTCCTCCTCGATCCTAACGCCTGAAGATCCATCGGGCAGGGGCAGGTAGTCGCTGTATATGGCAGCTATCTTCTCGGACTCTAGGGATTCTATCAGGTAGTTTGCTGCTATTTTACCGACTAGACCGAGCCCAGGAACCCCCTGCACCAAAACGGGATTCTTGGGTCTCACATCCTTCAGCTTGATCAACTCCATGTATCCCAAGCCTACACCCTCCTCCCATAGAATATCCGCTTAAAAATGAAAAACAACATCAGTACTAGTATGGATTACATAGTTATAGGTCATGGCACTGCGGGTCAGACAGCTGCAGCTGTTCTCAAGAAAGTGGATCCAGAATCAAATGTCACGGTGATTGAGAAGGGGATTCATGTAGCTATACATCCCTGCTCACTTCCAATGGTGCTCAGCGGGAAGCTCTCCCCTCAGGATATTGAGGAGAGAGTTCCTAGGGGCAAGGTAAATGTGCTACTGAGAAGTGAGGCTAAGAGGATAGACAGAGAGAGAAAAATATTATATTTCATCAGGGACGGAACTCAAGAATCCATCCAATATGACAAGCTGATCTTGGCGACGGGTCTGAGTCCGATAATACCTAAGATCGAGGGCATGGATTTAGAGGGAGTCGGCACTGTCTGGAACTTGGAGACCGTGAGTGAATTGCTCAAGTATTTGGGGAATAGAGTAGTAGTTGTAGGAGGGAGCGCGACAGGCATAGAGGTAGCATCCGAGCTAGCTGGCACTGGAAGGGATGTCACGTTGATAGAGGCCATGGAGCAGCTTATGCCGGGGAAAGTGGATCCGCCCATATCATCGATGGTGATGAACGCTCTGAATGATCTAGGCGTCAAGGTGATGCTCAAGACACCTATGGAAAGATTGGAGGGATCCGGAGGGAAGTTAACGCATGTAGTGACGCCTAAGGGGAAGATAGAGGCCGATACTGCGATAATCGTGATAGGGGCTAAGCCCAACATAGAGGTGGCTCTGAATTCCGGGCTAGTGATAGGGGAGACGGGAGGGGTGAAGGTAGATGAGTACATGTTCACATCGGATCCTAACATCTTGGCAGCGGGGGATGTCGCTGAGGTTAAGGATTTCGTCTCAGGAAAGCCGACTCTTACAGGCTTAGCTTCAACTGCATTAGTTCAGGGTAGGATTGCCGCTGAGAACGCTGCTGGCGGGAAAACTAGATACCTGGGGGCGCTATCGCCGTTCCTCGTATCGGTAGGTGACTACTTCTTCGGGGGCGTGGGTCTGTCAGCGACGAGGGCGGATTCCCTTAAGATGGAATATAGGGCATTCAGGTTCTCGGGTTCCGACCTGCCGAAGTACATGCCCGGGAAGGAAAACACTGTCATCTGGTTGATAACGGATAGGAAGGGCAAGCTTTTAGGGGGCCAGGTTTTCGGAAGGAGAGGGGTCAGGGAGAGGATCTTATTCCTTACAGCAGCAATATATGCTGGATTCAATGTGGAGGATATAAGGATAATGGAATTCGCATACCAACCGGAGGTCTGCGATGTCCTGGAACCTATCGCAATAGCTGCTGAAGGGATGTTCAGGAAATATATGCTCGGATCCGAAGGCTAGTTATCATTCAAGATTTTTTCGATCACTACCCTGGGATCCTCTAATTCCTCCATAAGGGGCCTGGTATCCACTACATAAGAGTCAGGATCCCTTAGGATCATCCTAATTATACTGATCGCCTCCTTTAATGAGCTCGCCCTCCATATCGGGAATCCCATATCCCTGAGGAAGTCATTGACATGAAGCTTTACATCCAAGGGGAAGGCGCAGAGGGAAGGTGTCCCGAGCAGGGCTGCCTCCCTCGCCATGGTGCCGCCCCCAGTTACGACTAAGACGATCCTACCGAAAAGATCAAGAGTGTCCACTGTACTGTCTAAAATAGTAACTTTTTTACCATACTTCTCCCTGATCATTATGGATTGACTCTCATATCTCGGCTTTATGATGACATCTGCCCCCACTCTTATAACTTCATCCACGAGCTTCATAGTGAACCCCTCTTTCCCCAGCATGTAGGATGCTCCGCTCTCCTCAGGCCTGATGAAGACCTTAAACTCCCTTTTCGAATTCCTCAAATCGTATAATCTATCTTTAACCCAGGCGACCTCATCAACTCCCCTATATGGAACTAGGGATTCCCTAGAAGCGCCAAGCCTTATCATATCATCCTCCGGGATCGCTGCTGGGTAGACGACCTTCCAGGAGAGGGGGAGAGTGAGCCTCCCAACGTGGTAGGAATGAGGGGAATCGTTCATCGTTATCGATCTGATGGAGAGACCATAAGCCACTCTCACAGCCTCAGGAGAGGAAAAAGATATTAGAAAGTCCGGCTTGTAATCAAGAACGAACTCAGAGAGAAGCTTCACCCTCTCAGCATAAGATATGAGCTTTTTCTTTAGATCGCCAATGGAGTAATCTCCTATCTGAATGAAATTCACATTGAGTTCCCGGAGTATATCCACAGATTCACTGTATCCCTTGACTGTTATCACGTATTCCCTTCCCAACCTCTTAGCGATAGATGACATGAGCCTAGCTTGCTTTGGCGTTATGACATCAAACCAGATCCTCATTAATGCTCTCCCTTCAAAGATTCCAATGTCTTCTCGAGAAATTGAAGGCCTTTCTCAAGGAGCTTGATTCCAGATTCCGTTATCTCATAGTAATTCCTCATCTTACCTGTGTCCTCCCCTCTCCTGACAGAGATCCTCACATAACCCTTGGCTCTCAGCGATCTCATGACCATGTAGGCGGTCACTCTAGCGGGCTTCCAACCGAATCTCTCCTCTATGAGTTTTCCGATCTCATAAGGGTAAGCTGGTCTCTCCTTGAGTATTGAGAGTATGTAAAGCCAAAGATTCTCCTTGGTGAGCTTCTCCTCCAACCTCTGTAGGGGGGCCGGAGCCCTAGCCGACGTACTCCGCTGAGCCAATTTCCTCACCCTGGAAACCTTGCTCCTCCCTCAATCTCCTCTCGATTTCCTTCAGTATCTCGCTCTTTATCTTATCTATTTCCTCTATCTGTCTATCGAGCGACTCGAAGTCCAAACCCAATGAGAAAACTGCATCTAGGGATAATAAGACGCTTTTAGCAGCTCTAGGATCCGGGGAGTAGTCCGGGGATACACCGCTCAGTACTAGACTCTTGATCCCCCTTATCTTAGCCATTCCAAGGACGGAACCAGCCAGGCCAACTACAACCTTTATTAGATCTTCTTTTACGGCGTTAGCCCTCAAAAATGCGTCTAAAAGTTCATTATCCGTCCCAAAGGCGATGACTTTACCAGCAGCGCTCTCCTCAACGAAACCCGTTATCACTATTACCCTCCTGACGCCCAGGCCCGAGAGGATCCTCATGATCTCATTCGCTATTTCCATGGCGCCCCAAGCTAGGGGCTGTACATCGCTGGTCACCAGTAGGAGAGGGGGGTCCCTCAACTGGAATATCGATACTGAGGGTAGGAGGAACTTTCCATCCTCTGTCACGGAGATGCCGACCATGTTGTTCGGGAAGACTAGGTACTCCGAGTATATCCTCGCTATGGGTATCGCGTTCTTCTCCCTCACCAAATATGTTATCACTTGTTCCCCAACATTAGCCACTCCTGGGAATCCGATTATCGCTATCTCAGCGCCCAAAGGCTTTGACAATTCTATAATTTTCATCCATCCCATTAGTCAGACCCATTCATAAGCGCGGGTTGATTATTAAATCGAATCGCTGCTGATGCGACCTATGAGGAGGGTGATCCTACTCATAATAGACGGCCTAGGCGATAGGCCATCCCAATCCCTGAAGTGGCTGACCCCCCTTCAGGCAGCCGAGATACCTAATATGGACCTTATGGCAGCGAAGGGACTCTTAGGCATGCAGTATCCGATAGCCCCCGGAGTCCCTCCGGGCAGCGATTCCGGTCACCTCTCCATATTCGGGTACGACCTAGATAAGGAGTATCCAGGCAGGGGGGTATTCGAAGCTCTTAGCGAAGGAGTAGTGGGGGATGGAGTGATATTCAGGGCCAATTTCTCCACGGTGAGGGAGGAGAATGGGAAGCTCATAGTCGTGGATAGGAGGGCCGGAAGGGTGGAGAAGGAAGATGCATCTTCGCTAGCATCCGAGCTAAAGGATCTATATTTACTAAACGGGGAAGTTAAGGCTAAATTTGTACATACATTGGAGCATAGAGGGTTCCTCATTTTGGAGGGAGAGGGATTGTCCAGCTTAGTCACTGACGTAGATCCCCATGAGGAGGGTTACTACGTCCTGGAACCGGAGCCCATCGATGATAAGGCAGTTAAAACTGCTGAAGCGGTCAGAGAATTTCTCCTCATCTCTTACAGGATGCTGAAGGATCATGAGGTGAATAGAAAGAGGATAGCTGAGGGAAAGTTGCCAGCTAACTTCATACTCTTAAGAGGAGCCTCATCTCCTCCGAAACTCGAGCCTTTCTCCTCGAGATGGGGGTTTAAGCCCGCCGCTGTAGCAGCGGGTCCCATGTACAAGGGGATCGCTAGGGCTCTGGGGTTTGAGGTATTCCATCCGCCCGGTGCGACTGGCCTCCCGGACTCGGATTTCTCATCTAAAATAAGGAAAGCCCTAGACCTTCTGGAGGAATTTGATTTCATTTATGTTCATATGAAAGGGACTGATGTCGCTTCTCATAACAAGGATCCCCAGCAGAAAGTTAGGGTCCTGGAGAGAATAGATCTGGCTTTAGAACCTCTCACAGATCCACCGGAGGATCTACTAGTTGTTATAACGGGAGATCATGCAACTCCATGCTCCCTAGGTAAGCATTCTGGAGATCCTGTCCCCGTCCTGTTCTACGGAAGAGGGCTTCCCAGGGATGACTCATCGAACTTCCATGAACTGGATGCTCAGGTCGGCGGCCTGGGGTGGTTCACCGGATCCAGCATGATGAGGCTGATACTGAATTACTCCGATAGGGCCCTCGAGTACGGGCTGAGGCCCTTTCCGAGGCCCAGGGGCTACATACCTAGGATTGAAATGCTGAATCCTTTAAAGATTTAAGGCTGTCTAATCTAATATTTTTATCTTCAATCCCCATAAGGCGGAAAGCCTCTCCCCTAAGTTGACAAGCTTTACAGATATCGGATGTAGTCGGCTCCCCGCACAGAGAACATCTCCTCAAGCTAACATCGACCTTCATCTTCGATGATAGGTTCTCAAGGAATAAGAAAGCTCTGAGTTTTGATCCCGGATTGGAATCTTCTATAAAATCTATTTCCCTCCTTATACCTATTCTCATCCCCTGGGCTAGAGGACATTTACCCAGGTGAGCCGGGATCCCAAGGGCCACCACGAGGCTAGCTATCTCCCTCTCATAGACGTATTTCAATGGTCTAACCCTAGGAACGAGTCCCTCCTCATATTTCCTCTCATGCCTCATCGTCTTCACTAATGCATTAGCGTCTCCCCTGACTAAGTTCATGATGGAAGTCTGAATCAGGTCGTCCAGATTGTGACCAGTAACTAGAACTGTCGCGCCTATCTCCCTCGCTACAGCATTAAGTATCTGCCTTCTTAAAACGCCGCAGTAGGTACAAGCATTCCTCTTCCAACCTTTCGGTATCGCCAACCTCAGATCCTCCAGGGAGAACCCTAGGATATCCCTCATCTGGATGGTCAGATGCCTGACTCGCAACCTCTCAGCTAGCTTCCTCGCTAGTTCTATGGAGGATCTCCTATAGAGGGTCCCCTCGTCCAGTGTCACCGAGATCACCTTCAAATCGAGCTCTCTCACCTCATCAGAGAACTCCTTGGTCAAGAGGAGCGCTAATGAGCTATCCTTCCCTCCTGAATGCGCTACCATTACCTTATCTCCAGGGAGAAGTTCCCTCTTCATCACGGACCAGGCCCTCCTTTTGACTGAATTCATCAGGCAATTAGCGCATAAAGAAGCACCAGTCACATAGTTAGTATAGATGGCTTCTTCGGATCCGCAAATATCACAGAGTCTCATGATATCACCCAATTTTAGGCTCCTGGGGATCATTTGGCTGAGTGAGCGGCAAACCCGGGGCGAGAACTCGTAGCTTAAGGAAAGATAGGGAAGGGCTACCAAAGGAGATTTGGAGCTCAATTATAGTAATTTTATCAGGGTTTACGCATTGATTTACTTCAATACGGGTTGAAATTGAGTATCTATTATCAAAAATGAGCCCTGAGGTATTGAGGGATGTTGCACTTCTGTCGCCCCTCTGGGCTCTCCAGGGAATGGAGAGTATCTTAGAGGCATCAGCAGTCCCAATGTTTTCATAAGAGGGCATTTCTTCAAGAGATGACATCCAATCACCTCGATTCGCTGACAGGACTCTCATGAAGGGTTATCCTGAGCCATGTCACTAAGTCACCGTCCTCAAGGTAACTATCATCAGAACGCGGCTTTCCATTGACCAGGAGGAGTATCTCCCATTTACTGAACCCCAGAATCTTATATAGATCCGATAACTGAGTATTCGCCGGTAGCGTCCTTTCCTCCCCTCCTATCGAAACTTTTATAGTCTTCCTCATGATCCCCTTGATCCCTATGTACATATCTAAAAAGTCGATTACCGATGGTGTCAGCTTCGAAGGGGAAGCCGTGGTCCTAGGGGAGACGGTGATAGGTAAGGGGTCCGTGATAGGATTTTACTCGGTGATAGGATATCCGACGCTGCCCAAGGTGAGGGGTAAAGAGGTGAACATGGAAGAATACGATCGCCTGAGTGAAGGGGCTAGGATAGGGGAGGGATGTTTCATAAGGAGCCACTCAGTCATCTATGAGAGGGCAACTTTAGGGAACGGTATTCAGACAGGGCATTCGGTCCTGATAAGGGAGGACTCCATCATAGGGGATCGTACTCTCATAGGGACGCATTCTATCGTGGATGGTAGAGTCAAGATAGGGAGGGAGGTGAGCATTCAGAGCGGGGTCTACATACCTCCGATGAGCGAGGTAGGCGATAGGGTTTTCCTAGCACCATTCGTGGTCATCACGAACGATAAATATCCGCCGAGTAGGAGGCTGCTGGGGGTCAAGATAGAAAACGATGCCGTAATAGGTGCGAATTCCGTACTAGTATCCGGCGTGAGGATAGGGGAGGGAGCTGTGGTAGCCTCAGGGGCCGTCGTGACGAGAGATGTTCCGCCTCGGAAGGTCGTCATGGGAGTCCCAGCGAGAGTCGTCGGAACTAGAGAGGAGTATGATGAGAAAAAGAGGGAATATGAAGGGATCTAGACGTCTTCAATACCACCCTGAGTTATGGCCACCTCAACGGTACCTTCTGGGAGGTATGGGCTCTTGACGAGCTTTATCACCCTCCTATCCTTCTTTCCTCTCTTTATGTAAAGCCTCGCTGTCACCCCATGCCCTAGGACATGGCCTCCTGCGGGCTTATTCGGATCGCCGAAGAATGCTGTGGGATCCGCGACAACTTGATTCGTGACTATAACGGCCATATTATATCCTAATGCGAGTCTGAGAAGCTTGTGCAGGTATTTATTGAGCTTCTGCTGCCTCTCCGCTAAGGTCTCCCTGCCGACGTACTCCCCCCTGAAGTGACTTATGAGGGAATCCACTATTATGAGGCCGATATCCCTCTCCTTTATATAGGATTCCGCCCTCTCGGTCACTATCATCTGATGATCACTTGTGAAGGCCCTCGCATAAAGTATATTCTTCAGGGTATGTTCGGGATCGAGCTTGAATCTCTCGGCTATCTGTAATATCCTCTCGGGCCTGAAAGTGCCCTCCGTATCTATGTACATAGCCCCTCTACCAAGCCCACCCTTCTCCTCATCTAACTGGACAGTAACAGCCATTTGATGGCAGAATTGTGTCTTCCCAGATCCATAGGGACCATATATTTCAGTTATCGATTGGGTCTCAACTCCTCCTCCCAATAATTCATCTAGGGCCTTCGATCCAGTTGTTATCCTTTGGACAGCCTTCCTCTGCTGATAAAAGTCATAAGCCGACATGACATCTATGTTAAGCTTGCTCCTCGCAGCTTGTATTATCTTCTGGGCAACAGCCTCACTTATCCCAGCGTACACAGCGAGCTCCGATGGTGTTGACATCGCTATGGACTCGAGACTAGTGAAACCGGCCTCCGCTAACCTCTTAGCGGTCGCGGGGCCGACTCCCTCGAGCTCGGTCAGATCATAGTCCCCGGAGACATCGACTTCCTCCTCATAGTAATCTTCATTCTCTTCCTCAAATTCATCCTCAGGGGGTTCCTCTACCCTAACCTTTCTCCTCGGGATGCACCATCACCTTCCAAGAGGAGCTGAATCGGCGGATATATAATCTTTAATAGTGTTAAGTAAGCTTACTGCTTAATCCTCACCAGCATATGCTCCTTCAACAGTAAAATTCTCGGTTTCGGATCCCTCAGAGACCTTCTTCATACTTCTCCAGAGGTAAGATCCCAAAGCTAAGGAGGGTAGCGTTATCAGAAGGCCCTCGGGCGGCAGGCTCACCATTATTAAAATTCCTGAAAGCGCTAAGATCAGGTAAAAGATCGATAAAACTCTAACGGCGAATCCCTTGTTTAAGAGGGCGCCTAAGGCCAATGCTGCTAGGATGAGTCCAACTAAAATACCCAAATACGATAACTGGGTTTTCATGCTGAAAACTATTGAAAGATAGATCAAAATAATGGAGATTGCAGCTGTTACTACCCCGGAAATTAGAATTCCTAGCCTCAATTTCAAGTTGAGCCCCCTCCCTTCAAAGCCGAAGCTATCGTGGGCACGACGCTCGCCCTAGATCCGGACCACTCGAGCGTATCAGCTGCCACTATAATATCGGCTCCCGCTCCCAGTATCCTCTCTAGAGAACCGGGTACCATCACGGGATGGACGAAGGCAGCTATGAGGAGCCTGGCACCCATCATCTTAGCAGATCTGATGGCATTAGCCATAGTCCCCCCAGTGGAGACCATATCATCGACTACGATAACATCCCTCCCCTCTAGCTTGAGTTCCTTAACTAGAGTCCTTATCTCCCCCGAGCTGATATCCCTTTCCTTCCCGAATGAATCGAATTCCTCCGTTCCGTAGTACTCAGCTAGCTCCCTAGCCCAGTTTATGCTCTCAGTATCCGGACCGAGGATGAAAGGTTCCCTCAGGGGGATCCTCTTGAGCTCCTTAGCTAGGGATTCGAATCCGCTTAAGTTATGGAAGTCAGCTCTGTTGAAGAGTGCTCTCATATCACTCACCCTGTGGAGGTGGGCCGTGATCGTGAAGACCTCATCAACGCCAGAATCCTCCAAGAGCTCGGCCACATATTTTGAGGATAACGGCTCCCCCTCCCTGAATATAGCATCCTGTCTCGAGTAGGGGAAATAGGGCATCAATAAATGTATCGATTTAGCGCCCATATGCTCCTTGAGGTTCCTTAATGTGAAGAGGATCTCGATCAGGTAGCTATTCGGCTGGCAGCTTCCCGCTTTCATCCTCATGGAGAGTAAGACATCCTCCCCATCTACATCGCCTAAGACCCTGGGGCATACCTCTCCATCCGGGAATACCCTTCTCTCAATCGACACAAGCCTCGTTTTGAGTCTCCTTGAGAGTTCGATGTTGAATTCATCTTCCGGACCCACTACTAGCATATAGGCTACTCGATGCTCAGCAGTTAAAAATTAAGCGGTGGTGTAGGGCTCGATGTTAGTAGCATTCGAGGGGATAGATGGGGCCGGAAAGACGACCCAGAGCAGGAGGTTGCTCGATAAGCTAATGGAGCTCGGTATGAGAGCAATTTACACTAAGGAGCCCACTGATGGAGAAATAGGAAAGATATTGAAGAAGGCTCTTAAAGGGGAAATAGAGCTTGATCAGAGGACGATAGCCCTTCTCTTCGCGGCGGATAGGATCGAGCATATTAGGAGCTTGAAGGTAGATGGAATAATAATCCTGGACAGGTATCTGCTATCATCGCTAGCGTACCAGGGAGCTTTCCTCCCCATTCAATGGATAAATGAGCTCAATAGATGGGTCAGATTACCGGATATAGTTTTTTACCTCGATATAAGTCCCGATGTTGCTATCAGCAGAATTGAGGATAAGGAAATATATCATTCATTAGATTTCCTGAGCATCGTGAGAGAAAATTATCTTAAGCTCATCAGGGTGGAGCCCTGGAGTTCTATAACATATCTAATAGATGCCGGGAGGGAGGAAGAGGAGATCTCGGAGGAAATCCTTAATATATTGCTCAACAAATTGGGAGAGAGAGGATGAAGTTCGTAGCTATAGGCAATGCGAATGTCGACATAAAGGTATTCTTAGAGGCCATACCTGGACAGGATGAATCAATAGATGCTCTAGCTATCACTATGAGTTCTGGAGGGGCGGCCTCCAACTTCGCTATGGCAGCAGCTAAGATCGGCATCGAGTCCTACATAATCGCATCGCTTGGGAATGATGAACTCGGTAAATTTTACTTGGAGTCATTGAGGAGAGCAAATGTGAACACATCTTACATAAAAATAGCCGAAGGCGTTAGGACCGGCCTCGTCCTCATACTGAACGTTCTAGGTGAGGATAGGAGGATGATACAGAGCTCAGGAGCAAATGAGGAGCTATCTCCCTCAGATATCTTGGAGAGGAGGGAACTCATATCCTCAGCTGATGAAGTCCACATGGCGACTGTGAGGCCCGAGATAGCGGAATCCGTCTTAGAGATAAGGGAGGCCTCTTGGGACCCCGGGATGAGGATGATATTGAAGTACAAGCGTAAGATTTGGTCGCTCCTCGGAAAGGCTGGAAAAATTTTCCTGAACGAGAAAGAGGCTCAAGAGCTATCAGGGGAGAGAGATCCTGTAGATTGTGCTATCAAAATAGCTAAAGAAGGAACTAAGGAAATAGTGATAAAAATGGGATCCAAGGGCTCCCTAGCTTATGTAGATGGCGAGACTCATCGCGTCGATGCAATTCCAGTCAAAGTGGTCGATACTACTGGGGCTGGCGATATATTCGCAGCCGTATATCTCAAGGCTAGGAGGAGAGGATTCTCGATAGATGATTGCTTGAAGCTCGCTAACGCCGCATCAACGATAAAGGTCTCGAGGCCAAGTGGCGTAGATAGCCTGCCGACTTGGGATGAGATACAGACGATGAAACTAATATTCTACGGGAAATGATGGTGATAGGATGGAGAATCAGGAAATCCCGAGGATTGGGAGAAAAAATGTCATACTCATCCTAGTAGGACTATCTTTGACGATCCCTCTCCTCATCACCTTTGACTTCAAATCCGCTGCGGAAAGGATAGCTGCGATCGGCATAGTACCGATAATCTTGGCTTTCGCTTCGATACACATAGGAGTCCTCTTCTATATCTTAGGATGGTATTTCCTCTTGGGGAGGAGAGTATCATTCAGGGAGACCTTCCTGATAGGATGGGTAAGCCTCTTCGTGAACTTACTGATTCCAACGGCTTCTACAAGTGGAGAAATAGCTAGAGTATATCTAGTGAGTAAGAGAAATGGTATAAGCCCGGCTGAAGCGCTCTCGTCAGTAATAGTCCATAGAATAGTCATGATAGTCCCTTTCATAGTCAGCGTAACTCTTGGCTTCTCCTATTTAATGAGTTTCGTTTTCAAGGGCGATGCAACTGTTATATTACTGCCAATAATACTCCTGACACTGACATTCTACATAATATACGAGATCAGCCTGAGGGAGGATTACATAGAGAGAGCGATCTCAATAGTGGAGAGGGTCCTTAAAAGGAACTTGGAGAATAGCAGGAAGATGGCAAAGGAATATGTCTCCTCCTTCAAGTATTTGATATCTAATAAGCCCCTCCTCTCAATCACAATGGCTTGTGCTTTCCTCAACTGGTTCTTCGATATGCTCCCCATCTTCATCTATTTTCACGCATTAGGCCATAATCTGGACCCCCTCTTGGGGGTACTCATCTACTCAGTATCCATAATACTCATCCTGATCCCTATAGGGATCCCCGGGAATATGGGAGTTAGGGAGTGGGTGATGACAGCGCTATTGAAGATAATAGGACTGAGCAGCGGGGAGGCGCTTGCGATAACACTGACATCATCTACGATAACTGTATTCTTAAATGAACTTTTCTTCGGGCTCTTAGCTTATGTGGTCCTGCTCTCTTCCCCGAGCCCGAGCAAAAGTTTTAATTAAATATATGAGATGATACGGAGGGATCCCGTGCCCAGGTTCGCATCTAGGATGAGCAGTCTGGGTGTTGAGGGGGCTTTTATAGTCCTAGCGAAGGCTAGGGAGCTGGAGAGAGAGGGAAAGCATATAGTACATCTGGAAATAGGGGAGCCGGGATATAATCCACCTAAACATGTGATTGAGGCGACTAAGAAGGCAATAGAAGATGGTATGACAAAATACACTCCATCGGCGGGAATTTATGAGTTGAGGGAAGCTATAGCTGAGAGAGTTTCCGAAACTAGGGGTATAGAAATTAAGCCTGAGAATGTCGTAGTTACTACAGGTGCTAAACTCGCGATATTCGGTGCTCTAATGTCATTCATAGATCCGGGAGATGAAGTGATAATCCCAATGCCAGCTTATCCGACTTATGAAAGCGTGACTAAGTTTATAGGAGGAGTTGTGAGACCCGTAGTCCTGAAAGAGGAGAGGGGCTTCTCTCCAAGCATAGATGACATAATGAAGGAGGTTTCGAGCAGGACTAAGGCCATAGTGATAAACACACCCTCCAACCCGACCGGGGCTGTCTACGGTAGGAGAGATTTGGAGGAGATAGTTAAACTAGCGAGGGAGAGGGATATCTTAGTGATATCGGATGAGATATACGAGGATATAATATTCGACGGTAGGAAGCACGAGAGCATACTATCGATACCAGGGGCTGAGGAGGTCTCTATAATGATAAGTGGGTTCAGCAAGACGTGGGCTATGACAGGCTACAGATTAGGATATGCGGTCGGAAAGAAGGAGTTCGTGGATAAAATAGCTCAAGTGCAGCTCAATACATCTTCCTGTCCCGCGCATTTCGCTCAGGTAGCAGCTATACATGCCATAAGGGGACCTCAGGAGGAAGTGTATGAAATGATCAGGGATTACGAGAGGAAGAGGGATGCTATATACGACGAGATATCTAGGATAAAGGGATTCAGTATGCTCAAGCCAGCGGGAACATTCTATGCATTTCCAAACATAAGAGGAACAGGACTATCATCAGAAGAGCTCGCGGATAGACTTTTACGTGAAGCTGGAGTAGCTCTTCTCTCTGGAACTGCTTTCGGAGATGCCGGTGAGGGATACTTGAGGATCTCTTTCGCTGGACCTATGGAAGATATAAGAGAGGGAATGAGGAGAATAAGGGAATTTATTTCATCCCTATAAGTCAAATATCTCAATTTTTTTCTCTTCAGTGTCTATAGTAGCAACAGTTCTTCTCCCAGTTAGCTTACCGCAGGCCTCTCCGGGGTTCACGACGAAGGTCCCGTCCACTTCCTCCACATGGACCTCGTGAGTATGTCCATAAAGTACGAAATCGAATCTCCCGCTTCTAGCTAGCGATATCGCGACAAATTTCGTCAGATCTTTTTCTCCGAATCCGTGGAAAATCAGTAATTTCTTTCCATTGATTTCGAGCTCAACCGGGCTGGGATGATAGATACCTCCCTCGCTGACCATGAGCGCCACCAGCACTTCCGAATCGTTGTTACCCCTGAGGATCCTGAACGGTATTCCCGAGTTTAGAATTGGGACTAACGCAAATGGAGAGATAAGATCGCCCAGATGGATCACCTCATCAACACCTATTCTCTGAAAGATCTCCAGAGCTCTCTCAATGGACTCTATATCATCGTGAGAGTCTGAAATCACACCTATGAGCATATCACCACCTACCGCTCCTCCATATAGATACTAAAAATATCACTCGAGTGCCCTGAGGGCTTCCAGTAAGTAATCCCTCCCCTCGGGTGTCGAAAATAGGGGGATATCCCAATCGACTTCAGGAACTCTTCTAACAACCTTTCCCGATTCACAATGTTTTTCCTCGTATCTCTTCCGGACGATCACTCCCCTCCTCTGCCAGGAGGGTACTGTAGCGATGTTTATCCCCAATTTAGTGAAGATGATATCATGCAGACTATCAGCTTTCCTATTCCTCAGTTCCTTGACAGCGTCCTCTCTATTCATCCCAGACCTCTCTAGGGCGAATAGTGCATAAGAATTGAGGGCATTCCTCCACGCCTCGGATTGCCTCCAGCTAAGGTAACCGAGGATCTCATCTAAATCCCTCAAGATGATTATTCTAGCATCAAAGCACACTGGATAGTTTAAAAACATTGAAACAATAGCCGAAGAATGTGAAGGAATCACACTTATAAGTTTCTCAACCCTCCCGCTCCATGGGATCGGGGGATATATGAGGAATGAGATCTCATCAGAGAAAGCGAAGGATAATGCTAAAGGGAATCCCATCCTCATCAAAGAGAGAGGGGCCTGAATAAGCGCTTCTATTAATCTACGATCGAATGGCCTCTCTAATCCGAGCTCATCCGCTACCTTGTGAAACCTCCAGCCATCTATCCTCACCATCACTGGAGCATCTGAGGGGACCCTCAATCCCGAGAAGATCTCCCTCTCCTTCCAATCAACGCTCCTAATGGATGCGTTCATCGATGAACCTCCGGAATCTGGACGGCATTCAGTAGCTATGAGTTCCTCTCCCATAGGAGGATTCGTCGGAATCCAGAATTAACATCATTCGCTTAGCCTTGATATGTTCTCCGCGACCTCGAGTACAGCAGATTCAACGTCATCCTTGGTAGTTTCAACCGTTATTATTCCTCTAGCCTCCACTAGTTCCTTCAGTTTCGAGTCGAATCTCTTGGCGATGAGGACCTCGCAATCCCTCAATATCTCGAGGACGGAGGCAGCGCTCTTACTCTCTCTCCTTGTGTTGACCCTCATCTCTACCTTAGTAGGACTCTTCCCTAAAATGTCATATATTGCGAAGAATTTTGCACTATGGAAGAGCTTATCATATAAGCTCTTACCATCATCCGTGGCGACGGCCACCCTAATCGGCAAACCATCTCATCCTCCCAGAGCATCCCAGCAGGACACCGCCCAAGAAGATATAATGTTTTCAGGCCCTTCCCAATATACCATTTAACCTATCCTTGAAGCTCATGAGCGCAGAAATCAACCTTTCAGAGTCTACTATCATCGATAGGAAACCCTTCCCCCCGAAAGCCGACCATTCCGGCTCCCCCTTGAGTAATTCAATGGCCTCGGAGTGTAGGTCGATATCTTGCGGGGCTGAGATATAAACGAGGCCAAGCGGGGGATCGTAAAAGAATGTCATTGCAGCATCTACGAACCTCCTGGCCTCTATTGAGAGCACAAATCTTTGATGAGGCTCATCGACTTCCCAGATGCCGACTGAACCATCGAGGAGGAATGGCTCACTTAAGGATTCTCTGACCTTAGCCTCGACTTCAGGCACCTTAGATCTCAATACGCTCGCAGTTACAGAGCTACCTCTTATGAACCACCAAGGATCTTCCGCTGACTCCTGGAGGGAGGAGATAGCTAACATTATCCATTCCTCCCCCTCGAAGGATGCCGCTGATAACATCCTTTGGATGAGGTCCACACTTGCCTCTTCAATTAGGTCAGGCCAGTAAAGCTGGGATCTCTCTTTTACAGATTCGCATATCTTAGAGGTGCACTTATTTCTGAAGCCGGATACCGCTACCCATGAGAGGTACTCATTATCCCTCTCGATCTGTGAGGAGATCATGTAGAGCAAGAGGCTAGTGCAGATACCCCCATAGTCGAATCCCACTCTGAGGATATCCCGCGGTAGATCCGAAGATCCATGATCAATAGCAATTAATCCCTTGAATAGCTCCTTAGCGACGGAGATAGGCCCGGGACCATGAGGCGGGAGCTCCAAAAAGATCAAATGATCGAACTTCCCTATTAAGCGCTCGATTGCATCTAGGAGTGTCTCTGGAAGGGAGACAACAAATTCGGAGTCAACACCGAGCTGAGAACATAATTCGGAGAGTATAACGGAGGAAGCTATCCCATCGGGCGTTGGTGGTAGTATTATCGCGACTCTCTCACTGTTCTTAAGGGACTCCTCTAGAGTGATAGCTGCTCTCTTAGCCCAGCCCTCTACTTCCAAATTTTACGCCTCTTCCCCAGTCTTCTATAGATGAGCAGAAGGGATGAGAAGCCAGCTCCTATTATGAAGTACATCAGAAAGTTGATTAAGCCACTCATATATCCGTAGGCCCTCTCTTCTAAGCTTGAAAGGATGCTCTCAGCCTCTCTCAACGATCTCTCAGCATCTGAATACATCCCTTTATCGATAAGATTCTCGCTTTCCCTCAATAAATCGCTAACCTTATCTAAGAGCTCGCGATCAGAAGATTCCAGGCTACCCGATGCCTCAGTTAAGGTCTTATATCTCCTATTGAGCTCAGCTAACTTCGCTCTCAGGGACCTCTCCTCCTCATTTATCGCTCCCCCCACCACATTCACATGCACGGCATTTATGGGCAGGGCCCTGGTCCCGTTGAATATCGCGAAACTGGGTAAAGTGAAATTACCGGTCGTGTTGAAGCTCAATACAATCTTCACATCAGCTGGGGCCAGTAAACTCACCTTATTGCCCCTCACAGCTCCTTGCGATTCGACTATGAAGGCACCCTTGGGAAAATCTATCGTGACTTCACCGCTCACACCCTCAACTCTCACCCTCAATTCGATGCTTTCACCCACTTTCACATTCGTCTCATTGGCCTCCGCATAGACTATACCCTCCACGTTACCGATGGGTATCTTGACCTCCTTGACCGCGGTCCTATAGGTCGAATAACCCTTGGGTAGGTAGTAAGCGGATATCAGTATCTGGGATGGCCCCACGCTCTTAGCCCTGAAGGAGAACTCCAATCTTATGATCTCCCCCTCGCTTATGTTCAGCAGGAACTTAGAGGTATCTGAAATGGGATCCATTCCAGTTGAGCTGACGTTCACTAGTAGCTTCTCCAATGGGATCGCAGAGCTTAAACTGAGGGAGAGCTTGACATAATCCCCGACATTCGGGATCTCCGGGGATATGAATGTCAACATGGATAATGGAATCTCTGGGGTCGAAATTATCTTGATGTTCTCTAAGGATAGGGAGTAGATCCTATTCATCGAATCGCTTATGTTCATCAGGATGTTCCCTAGATACTCCCCGACCGGGATGTCCAAGGGGAGATTTATGATAGTTGACGATTTTGGAGGTATCTGATAATAAACTTGAAAATTAAGCGGAATATTCCCAGATTTACTTCCCAGTAGATCCATTCTGACACTAGAAATTTGCGAAGATAGGTCTCCAAGGTTGTAAACCTTTATGGAGATAGATCCCCTCCCGCCCAGGAGGTAAACTTCAGTCGAATTCAGGAGCTGGGCAGTGTAAGTTGACAGGATCTTTATTCCTCTCTTCAATCCAAAGATACCATCATTCGTCTTTACAGTAACGAATAAGTCATTTAAAACTTCTCTTTCAATCGTGGGAGCTCTCATTTCAATCCTCATAGGTATACTGATGTTCCTCAAGACGATCGAGGAATTACCGAAGACTATTGAGATCTCCCTTGATCCGGGAGGTGGAGCTACGAGGATCCGGAATGAGCTTCCGCTCATCACATCGCTGGGCGAATCGACATTGAGTTGGACATTGAAGTTCGAGTCAAAGTAAAATTCATTCCCATTAAATTCGCAAGTATTACAATATTTTGGATCTATTACAGTGAAGCTTGATGGACCTGAACATTTAACCTCAACTAGGGACATGTTATCGCGGCCATAGATGAAGAAGCCTTCCTCCGGGCCTACTGCGTCGACCTTCCTCGCCTTAATAGAGGGTCCAAAGGCCCTGAGGAAAACGGAGTCATTGGAGAGAGATAATACAGCTCTCGAATATCTAAGGCTGACATTCCCTAAGGTAACGAAATTTGTATAAGATCTTGCTATGCCTCCGAAAGCGATATAGGTCCCGTTGTTGAAAAGAAGCAAATAGGATGGCTCCATATAGGAGCTCCATTCCCTACGGAATAACCATCCCTCTAACCCCGGAATCCATGGGCCCTCTATTATCTCACCATTTATGGATATCCTCGCACTCTGTCCTTTCTTCGCCTCGATTAACTCGAAGTTCCCGAAGCTACTATTATCGCTCAAGTAATTGACCTCAACTATCTTTCCACTCTCAACTCTGATCAAGAATGGGAGAAGTAGGGCCACTCCATAGTCCTTGATCAGGGTGACTGTGGAGTTCTTCTCTAAAACGAAACTCAGATGAGTCCCGTTGAATGCCACTCTATTGAAAGTGCTATTCTGGACGATGAGAGGTGAGGTCCCGTTGGGGCTAATGAGACTCAGGAGCCTCACTGAACAAAGCTTACTGATGGATTCGGGGCCGCTCCCAATAAGTACTATAGCATCTCCCCCATACCTTATACCATCCGCTGAGACCGGAGCTTGACTATATAGCAACAGGATCAACAGCAGTGGCAGCAGTTTCCTCATCATGCTCCTCACATCTCACCCTCTCATTATCATTCTACGACAATTGTCGTCATCGAGATCTCCATATTAAGGCAGAATCCTATCTGGATCCCTGGGAAACAGCGAGGCCTCCTTGACGCTGCTCAGCTCCAGCATCTTCATTAGGAGTCTCTCTATACCTATCGCGAATCCACCATGTGGTGGAGCCCCGTAAGCGAAGAACTTAGTGAACCATTCAAGGCTCCTAGGATCTAAGCCCTTCTCCCTTATCTGAGATATCAAGACGTCATATCTGTGCTCTCTCTGACCCCCGGAGCTCAGTTCCAACCCTTTATAAAGAAGATCCACGCTTCTAGCCCAAGTATCATCCTCTTTCATCACGTAGAACGGCTTCACCTTGAAGGGGAAGCGATTGACGAAGAAGAAGTCAGATTCATAATTTTCTCTCACATATTGCCAAAGAAGTCTCTCACTTTCAGTATCATAATCCTCTCCGTATTCAATTATTTTCCCATACTCTTCGAGAATTTCATAAATTTTTGGAAACCTTAGCTCGGGAAACGGTACCTTAGGGACGTCCAGATCCACATTGAGGAGCTCCAGTTCCTTAGATCTCTCCTCGACAACCCTCTTAATTCCTTCCCTTATGATCTGCTCCTCTACCCTCATGGTATCCTGTTCATTCTCTATGAAGGCCAATTCTACCGCCAAAGATCTGAATTCACTTAAATGCCTCGGGGTTCTACTTAATTCAGCTCTCCAGTTTGTTCCAAGGTCATAAATTCTCTCAAAACCTCCTAAGATCGTTAATTGTCTGTGAAGTTGTGGGTCTTGCCTTAGATAAGCCTCCTTATCGAAGTAGAGGACCTTAAATACCTCGGCCCCGCTCTCGCTAGCCGCCCCTATGAGCGCTGGAGTGAATACCCTTATGAAACCATTCCTTCTGAGCCAATCCTCCATCCCATCGAGTAAGGAAGACTCTATCTTGAATATCGCCTGGATTTCAGGTCTCCTCAAGTCCAATGGCCTATTATCGAATCTAGTCGGGACTTGGGCCGGTACCTTCCAGTTGGGATCCAGCGGTAGCTGAGGGTTAGCGAGCGAGTGCACAATTATCCTCTCTGGTATTACCTCTCTATCCGCCCCGACAGCTATCTTCTCCTTTACCTCCTTCCCTACGACCTCTATCACAGATTCTTGAGTTAGATTTTCGGTGAGATCGAAAAGGCTATCCTCAACCATGCCTCTCTTCAGCGTTATCTGAATCCTCTCATTCCAGTTCCTTATAACTATAAATCTCACTTTTCCGAGGTTTCTGGCCTCACTTACCCATCCATGAACTCTCACTAGATCTTCCTCACCCATATTACCACCCTTCTACCATCTATCTCCCATTCCTTGCCCAGAGAGAACTCGGAAACTTCCTCCGGGCCACTCACTATCTGTATGAGATCCGCATCGGAGTTCCAAGTTATGTCATCGTAGAAACTATCAACAGCCTTTCTTATCTCCTCATCCCCCTGTATATAAACCTCTATCCTCTCAACGCCCAGAGTGAGTCCTAATTCCTTCCTCATGAGCTGTATTCTCCTGATGAGCTCCCTAGAGAGGCCTTCCAAGAGTTCCTCTTCTCCTATCTCTAGGGAGAGGTATATCTTCCCTCCATTGAAGCTTCCCTCTACCCACTTCCCATCCTTAGGTGGGTCTCCGAACTCCACTTCCCTCAAATTAGCCTCCATCATTATGACCTCGGAGAAGTTCTCTACTGCCTTCTTTACTAGAGGATCCTCCGAGGATATCACCATCCTCCTGAGTGGCTGCCTCCTCTTAAGCCCCACGCTTGATCTTGCTTGTCCTGAGGAGCTTATTATCCCCCTGACGATGTCCATCAGGGATTCGAGCTCCTCATCTATCATGAGGAGATTCGGCTCCGGCAATGTTAGGAAGTTCACGCTCTCAGGGTCACCATTCATCATGAAAGCATCCAGATAGATCTTCTCAGCAAGGAAGGGAGTCACTACAGATAAGTAGGGAATAGCATTTCTCAGCACATAATAGAGGACACTTATCCACTCCGAGGAAGTGGCTTCGTCCTTAGATCTTATCTTCTTCCTGGAGACCCTGAGATATAGATGACTCACATCCTCCACGAGGAAGTTTATGATCTCATTGCTCGCGACATGGAGATTGTATTCCTCCATAGCTTCCCTGAAGTTTTTCATCGTAGTGTTAAGCCTGGAAATGAGCCATTTATTTATTGGATCTCTCACATCGCTCGGATCTAGGTCCTTGATATCTCTATCCCCTATATACGTCGTGGCGAAAACATAGACATTCCATATTATGTTCAACTTCCTCGAAACTTCCTCCATTCCCTTCCAGGAGAACCTAAGATCCTGCCATGGTACCTTAGTCAATACGAAGGCCCTGAAGCAATCCCTTCCGAACCTCTTAACTATCTCTTGGGGCGGGACGTAATTCCCAAGTCTCTTATGCATCTCCCTCCCTTTCTCATCGAGCATGAAGCCGTGCATGAGGACAGACCTGTAAGGAGCCCTTCCGAAGAGGAGGACACCCATCCTGAGGAGTGAGAAGAACCACCCCCTCACTTGATCGTGTCCCTCGGTTATGAAGTCCACCGGGAATATCTCGTTCAATGAATCAGTTTTATAAGGATATCCTAAGCTCGCGAAGAATGAGATCCCTGAATCATACCAGACGTCCATTATATCGGGAATCCTCCTCATAGTGCCTCCACAGGAGTCGCATTTAATTGAGACTTCATCTACCCAAGGCCTATGCAAATCTTCCAATTTGACGCCAGATTTAGCTTCCAGCTCCCTTGAGGATCCTATTACCTCGATCTTACCGCATTTATCGCAGGTCCATATGGGTATGGGTATTCCCCAGTACCTCTGCCTTGATATTATCCAATCCTCGACGCCTAACAGCCAGTCCCTGAACCTTCTCTCCCCTCCCCATCTGGGGACCCATTTCACCTTATCGCTCTCGCTAAGAAGCTTTTCCCTTATATCAGATATCCTTATGAACCATTGCTTCGTCGCTCTTATTATTAGGGGAGTGTCGCACCTCCAGCATACTGGATACTTATGAACTACAGTACCTTTAGCTACTAAAGCGCCCCTCTCCTCCAGATCCCTTATTATCAAGTTATTAGCTTCCCTAACGTTAAGACCAGCATACTTCCCGGCTTCAGCCGTGAATAAGCCTCTCTCATCCACTGGGCTCTTCACTGGAAGCCCATATCTTGAGCAAACCTCGAAATCTTCCTTACCATGTCCCGGGGCCGAGTGAACGCACCCGCTTCCCTCCTCCATCGTCACGTATTCGGAGCTCAGGATTATCATATGATATTCTCTCAGCTCCCTCTGAACATCGACTACATCCTCAAGAGGATGTTCATATTTCAGGCCCTCTAGGGATCTCCCCTGAAATTCTTCTATAACCTCATAGCTCTTAATACCTGCTTCCCTCATAACATGCTCTAGCCTCTTCTCAGCCAGTATGAGAACTCCGGAATCCGTTCTAACTTTCACATATTTCTCATCTGGGTGTACCATCACCGCTACGTTTCCGGGAAGTGTCCAAGGAGTAGTGGTCCAGATTAAAATGTATTCAGGTCTGTCAACTAGCTTAAACTTCACATATATAGATGGATCCATCAACTCCTTGTAACTTTCACTGACTTCGTAATCGGAGAGGACCGTCTCACATCTGGGGCACCAGTGGACAGGCCTCTCCCCTTGATAAAGCATTCCATTCTCCCATATCCTCTTTATCCCCCACCATGCGCTTTCGATGTACTCCCTCTCGTATGTTACATAGGGGGAGCTCCAATCCAGCGATACTCCGAATTCCTTGAAGTGCCGTGTCATGGACTCTATATTCCTCGCCGCCAGCTCCCTGCACTGCTCCACGAACTTCGCTATACCGAATGTTTCTATGTCTTTCTTTGATGAGAAGCCCAGAGCCCTCTCTGTCATGACCTCTATCGGTAGTCCATGCGTATCCCAGCCAGGCTTATCGAGAACGAAGTAGCCTTCTCCTCTCTTGAACCTCACTACGGCATCCTTCACTACCTTATTCCAGACGGTACCGGGATGGGGGGTATCTGACGATGGATACGGCGGCCCATCAAGAAAATGGAATTTCTTTGCACCGATTCTAGATTCCCTCAACTTTTCATAAACCTTTCTCTCATCCCAGTATCTCAAAATTTCCTGTTCATAGCTTTTAGGATCGAAGTTCCTTCCCAGTCTCCTCAGCTTGGGCATCCCCTGGCACCTCTTCCCCTCATTCCCCCGAACATGGGGGCCTAAGTTTTTAAATAGAGCTAGTCATGTAAGTGGGGCGAGCGGCCATAGCGGCCAGGGACACACCCGGACCCATTCCGAACCCGGAAGTTAAGCCTGGCCGCGTTCCGTGGAGTACTGAGCTCCCCAAGGGCTCGGGAAACACGGAAGCTGCTAAGCCCCATTACACCCACTTATAATTTCCTTTCGACCGATTTTCTCAGCTACTTTTAAGAAATTCCTCCAATTGGCTAGGGTCTTCGGTCTCTTAGGTGCAAAAGGACAGCTCTCCTTGTAGCTTATCGAGATATCATATGTCCCGATCTCCTTAGCTATCTTAACGATATCCTCTTTATCCATCCCTATCAGGGGTCTGAAGACGGGCTTCTCGAGGCATCTGCTCTCTACTTCGAGGTTAGCTAGAGTTTGCGATGCGACCTGCCCGAGGGAATCCCCTGTTACGATTCCATGAGCTCCGATCTCCTTAGCTATCCTATTAGCTGTTAATAGCATCCTCCTCTTGCATAAGAGGCAGGTCCACTCCCTCGCTTCCCTCGATATTTCAGAGAGGAACTCCCCATGCTCAAGGATCATAGGTTCCATCTTCACCCCGTAGGAATACCTCCTCAGGACGTTGACTATCTTAATGAAGGTCTCCTCCTCAGCGGAGCTCTTCCTGAAATGTAAGGGTATTATCTGAGCACCTCTCCTCATGAGGAGCCAAGCGGCAACCGGGCTATCGATACCTCCTGATATGAGCGCCAATACCTTTCCCTGAGTACCTACAGGAAGTCCCCCATATCCCCTGATCTTCTCATCTGAGACATAAGCGTAGCCCCCTATTAACTCTATATGTATCTCCTGATCCGGATGATCCAAATTCACACTTCTACCTGTGCTCTCTTTTACCTTAGCCCCTATCTCCTTAGCTAAATCTAGTGAGGTCATTGGAAATTCCTTAGTCACCCTCTGTACCCTTATCGCGAAGCTCCCCTCTCCCCATTCGGCTACTAACTCGGCAGCGTTAGCAATGGAATTGAGATCAGCATCCGTCTCCAGAGAAGGGCTATAAGAGCTGATTCCAAGGACTAATTTTGTGACCTCCCTGACCTTAGGATCTTTAGTGTAAGCTATCAATCTGGCAGCTCTCTTAATTACCTTTAAGAAGTTAACACCCTCATTCCTGTAAGTTTCCTCCAAGTTCCTCTGAAGGGCTCTCTCCATGTACGATCTGATGCTTGAGCTCTTAAGACCAATCTCCGAGTATCTAATTATCAGTGCATTGAACTCCCTCATATTATTATAGGGAACCTCCGTTTTATAAGGGAGGAGGGAGCATGCGTAAAATATACTTTCACATAGAGGATACGGAGGATCAATTGGAGCTCTGGTTCTCAGGTGGGATGAGTGAGAGAGTGAGATTTAGGCCTTATTTCTATATTCTACCTGAAGAAGAGGGAAATCTGAGCGGTTTCTTGGAGAAGGAACGAGTGAGGAAGAAGGTGATGGGGGTAGAGAGGGATTTAGTGAAGGTCTATTTTAAGGACGAGAGATCTATGAAAAGGGCGATGAAAGGACTGAAAAACCCGATGGAGACGGGTATACCATCTTGGTTTAAGTTCATCTTGGACAGCGGATTGATACCGTTCAGCGATCCAAATAATCCGAGCGAGAGCTACGGTATTGAGGATCTGAAGAAACTCTTCTTCTCCGGGATGATATACAGCGAAGATGGATTTCCGATCGAAGGGAAGAGCCCGATAGTCGCCATTTCTTACTCAGTGGATGATGGCCCTATTGAGGTGATATCGGCAAGCGATTTGGATGATTCCGTCATCATAAGGGAATTCGTCTCAGTGATAAGTAAGGAGAACCCGGATGTAATAGTAGGTTACGGCCAAGATGCGGATGAGTTCAAGCATCTGATGGCCCGTTCTAAGAATCTAGGGCTCAGGCTCTCGATTGGAAGGGATGGATCCGAACCTATGGAGACGGGTAAGTTCTTCAGGGGGACCATAATAGTGGAGAACAGGATCAGAGGGAGGGCCAACCTAGATCTCTTCTCAGTGGCTTGGAGGGATTTTCCTCAACTTCCTGAGAGGACGTGGTACGAATTGGCTGATGAGCTCGGGGTCGGCAGGCCCGAAGTCATGATGAAGTTCAGGGTGGCCGAAGCTTGGAAGTTGAATAGGGACAATGCTCTAGACTATATGAGGAAGAAGTTAAGCACGATAATTGGAATATACTCGAAAATAATAGATAATCAAATCGCTTTATCCAAGATGTCGCTGATTCCTATTCACAAGTTGCTCAGGAGTTCTGTCGGAGAGATAGTAGAGGCAATACTCCTCAAGGAGTCGAGATCGAGGGATTGGATCGCTTTTTCATCACCTCAAAGGCCTGAGGAGAGCTATGAGGGAGGATTCGTTTGGATAAAATCTCCAGGGGTTTATGAGGGAATCTGTTATCTGGATTTCGCTAGCATGTATCCCTCTATAATGGCTCTGCACAATTTGAGCTTCGAGACCGTTAATCCTGAGGAGGGTTTCTGCGAAGTGGAGGAAGTGAATGTGGAGGGGGTGAGGGCTAAGGTATGCAGGGATGTGGAGGGCCTCGTCCCTCAGCTAGTGAGGAAATTGATAGAGGAAAGATCGAAGATTAAGGAAAGTCTCGCGAATTTGAAGCAGGATGATCCCGAATACAAGAGACTGGATGCGGCTCAGAGAGCAATAAAGGTAGTTACTAATGCGATCTATGGGTACATGGGATGGGAGAGTGCTACATTCATGAATATATCTGCAGCTAGACTGACATCGGCTTACGGAAGGCTCTACATAAAGAAGGTCAGGGAGCTGCTGGAATCTAAGGGTTTAAGCGTGATTTACATAGATACAGATGGTATTCAGTTTCTCGGAAAGGGGTGCGAGAACGTAATCGATGATATAAATTCGGGGATACCCCTCAGGCTAGATCTACGTTATAAGGCATTGAGAGGAATTTACCTAGCGAAGAAAAAATATGCACATTTGCTTGAGGATGGAAGGATTATTGCCAAGGGATTCGAGTTCGTAAGGAGAGATTATCCCAAGATAGTCAAAGAGGCTCAGAGGGAGGTCGTTGAGGCTATCCTCAGGGGGAAGGAGAGCGAAATCGAAAAAATAGTCAACAAATTCAGGGATAAAATAATAAAAGGAGATATTAAGAGGGAGGATTTAATAATATTTGAGACCATTGGGAAGGAAGAGGAAAGATTCGAGAGAATGACGAAGGGCCTCAGGGTCTCGACATGGCTCAAAGCGGAGAAGGGGATAGAGGTCCATAGGGGTCAGGTACTTAGGATAATAATAATTAAAGGACCTGGAAGCGTGACAGATAGAGCAAGACCTGCAGAATTCTTTGATGTAAGTGACGCGGATCTGGATTACTACTTGAGCCTGTTCGATCAGGTTATCGAGAGAACTCTCTCCCCCTTGAGAGTTCAGGAAAGTAAGAAGGGTGGGTTAGAGGAATGGTTCTGATCAGACCTTGAGGAACTTGAGCGGTAGATTGGATACCTGTTTCTTCGTATACGGTTTATTTATCGGTAAGGCCTCCTTCCTCTCCTCCTCCGCCCTCGGTCTGACTATGCCCAAGTAGACAGCGCAGCTCACGCAGTAATACCTGGTCTCGAGCCTCTTAGAGATATAGGCCCCCTGCCTCTCCAGATCCTTCCCCAAGCTCCCACCTACGGGAGAGGTCCATCTAGTTACCTTCACTGCCTTGTCGGCTGGTATCACTCTCCCGCACTGCGAGCATTGAACAGTTCTCTCGTGTCCAGATCCTCCCAACTTCCTACCCCTGTTCTTTCTCTTTTTTGTCATACTATCACCCGCCTAGCATACCACCTCCAGAATAAAAGGGTTTCCTCTGGGAGGGGGGAATCCATCTCCGGGAAATAAGAGTAGCTATGATAAATAGTAGAGATTTGTTTAAAGAGAATTCAATAAGATCTCCCTATCCAACACCTATGTCTGGCCTCATCACCACAAACGATGCACTTCTCCCCTTTTCCCTTCAGAGCATCCTCCTCATATCCTAAGAGGCCGTAGCCACCCTTCTCCTCAACCTCATGGCCGCACTCCTCTTTACCGCACCATGCGAACGATACTACCTTAGTTTTGACGCTCTCAATGAGCTCCTCCATGTTTCTAGCATGGAATATCCTCTCCCTAAAGTAACTCCATGCCTGTTCGGAGAGAACTCTCTCTATATCCTTTAAGATCTCGGAGATCCTCTCGTTCAATTTATCAATGGGTATCGCTTCCCTCTCCATCTTGTCTCTCCTGAACACCGTAACTTCCCTTCTCTCCAGCTCGTTTCTTCCGATCTCTATCCTAATTGGAACACCTTTCATCTCCCATTTATAGAACTTATAGCCTGGCCTCTCCTCACTCTCATCCAGATGGACCCTAAAGCTCCTCTCGAGCGTGGACTTCACTTCCCTAGAGTACTCCATTATCCTCTCCTCATAGTCCTTCGTTGGAATGGGGACTATGACTATCTGTATCGGCGCTATCTTCGGAGGGAGCCTCAAGCCCCTATCATCTCCATGTATCGCGATTACGGCAGCTAGGGATCTCTCCGATATCCCGAAGGATGTAGTGTTGACGTTCTTCCTCTGCCCATCCTCATCCATGTAAGTAAGATCATATGTCCTAGCGAATAGATCACCGAAGTTTATCGCGCTCCCTAACTCCAGAGCCTTTCCATCTGGCATTATCGTGACTATATCGTAATTGTAAAGAGCCCCCGGGAAGGTGTCCCATGGCAGCGTCTTGACCACTATGTAAGGGACGAGAAGTTCATCATAGAAGCTCTTGTATATCCAGACCTCTAGGTTAACTTGTTCAACGGCCTCCTCGTATGTCGCGTGAAATGTGTGACCTTCCTTGAAGAACGCGACTTCCCTAACTCTCAACATAGGTCTCGTGGCCTTAGTCTCATACCTGTAGATGGGTGCTATCTGGTAGATCCTTATCGGGAGATCCCTATAACTACTTATCCATCTAGAGAGGACTTCATACATTATAGCCTCGCTTGTGGGCCTGAGGGCGAGCTTCTCAGGGGCGTCCTGCCTTCCGAGCTTAGTTATCCAGAACACGGAGTCCTGAAAACCTTTTATGAATCTGAACTCCCTACTAAGGACGCTTTCAGGAACTATCGAAGGGAAATATACCCTCTTATGTCCAGTTTGCCTTAAAAGTCTCTCCATTATGCTCATTATGTTTTCCATGAGCTCGTATCCGTACGGAAGCCAGACATACATACCCTTAACGGGATATCTCTCGTCAAGTATCTCTGATTTGAAGATCACCTCATCAAACCATCTGGAGAAGTCCTCCCCCTTAGGAACGACCTCGTAAGCCTCTCTCTCAGACATGGTATCACCTTATCACTTTCGATTACCGAGACCCATCGCTCTTAAAAAATCTGCTCTCTCCATGAACCTTAAAATATTGAATCTGATTCCCGGGCTCTCCTCCTCCAACTCCTCTACCATTCTCATATAAGGATCTCTGACCTCATATCCGGAGCCTCCGCAGAGAACTGATAACTCCTCAACCGGTATCTCGATGAAAGGGGCAACAAAATTGCTTAATTCGTTCAAGAGGAAGTAAAGCCTACCCGATATTATCAGGAAATCTGGAGAACCAGTAAATATTGATCTCAGCAATAGGGAAACAGCATCGTCTAGGATCAATGGAAGAACTACTTTTTCCCTGGAGTAAATGAGATTCCTAGATGCCTCCCGGAGCAGGTCAACTATCTCGTCCCTAGACTTAAAATCGAGGTCTATCGAACTTATTTTAACGGGAAATTTGGACTCCATCTCCATGAAAAGATCGAAGAGGATCCCCGCATAGGGTAGCTTCGTCCTTAAGAATAATATGCTATCTTCCCTCGATAACAAACCATATTTGCTGACAGTACGCCTCATACGGCTCAGTAGAGAATCCCTCAAGCAGTTCTCGCATAGAAGCTCCCCCGAGTACCTCCTGATAAAAATCACGTTGGGGGATCCGCACCTCGAGCATGTCATATTTTTAGGGGAATCCATCATCTGCATCGGGTGTACGAATCACTCAATATAAAGCCTGAGGGGGAGGAAGTCTACGATGAGGATAGATGGGAGTTGCTGAGGAGGAAGAGGGACAGAGGAGCTCATGTTCTGAGGGTTCTGAGGAAAATTGGTATTACTGGATTCATTTATGGGAGTGTCGCGAGGGGTGATGTGAGGAAGGAGAGCGATCTCGATGTAATAGTATTGGATCATTCCCTCCCCCTATCCTTCATAGAGGATACACTCTCCAGCGAATTGGGTAATCCATACTACAGGGAGATAGTTCAAGCATCTCCCAGAAGTATACCAAAATATCATATACACTTCGATGAGGAGCTCGTTGTTTCTATTCCACTGGGATTCATTAGGAGGAGCGAAAGGGAGTTCTACGATTTCGGTGGTAAAGTGGGTTTGGAGGAAGTAGAAAGAGGCATCAGAAAGCCAGGGGTGAATAAAGAGCTGAAACTAATCTTCCCAGTAGAAACTGGTCATCTAATATTCCCTGTAATTGGTTATGAGAGCGCTGCAGCGAGGATATTGGGTATCGACGAGGAGGTCGTTAAGGAAAGGATAGCCATCCTGACTAAGAGGAGGGTCGTGGGGAAGACTGGACTGTACATATGCTATAGGCTCCTGCCCACTGAGGCTGTGGAAGAGGTCATTCTCAAGCTGAAGAGTGTCAAGAGGTGGTTTGATGAGAGGTTAAGCGGGGAAATCTAATATTTAGCATTCTCCTAGCTAAGAATATAGTTCTCTAAGCTCCCAGCCATAAGGGCTCCGCTCTATGAAGTTCAAATCGAGAGAACTATCGCTGCAGGAAAGCTAATATTAGATGCGGTACCTGAGCTTAGCCGCTACTCCACCTATAGCATCTAACTTCTCTCCCGGCTCACTTGTAGAGTCTATTATCCTGAATTCAGCCCTCGTCCTCTCGCATCCCTCGATTAATGAGAATACCTTATCCCTCATATCCGGATCGAAGAATACTGAAGCTGAGATGAGGACGATCTCAGCGGCTCCTTGGTTCACTGCCTCCAATACCTCATCGACTCCATAAGTTACTAAATCGGAATTTTTAGATAGTAGTTCAAATATTTCCTCAACAGCGGCCATATCTTTGGCGAGATCTAGCTCCCTTAGAACCTTATCTGCTTCCCCTCTCCTTATCATTTCCAACACTCCCGAGAATGTAGCATTACTTGCGTCCCCCTCCCTCATCTTCTCCCCCATCTCCGGGTCCTTGGCCCTCGCGTAGGAAAGGAACCTATCTTTGAAGAAACCGGGTCCACCTACCACTATCGCTCTAGGTTTTATCTTGGAGTAAAGCTCCCTTAAGGTATCTAAAATCTCTGAAAAGTACCTCCTCTCTTCCCCCTCCCTTCCTCTAGTATCCATCTTAGATGGTAGCCTCGATCTTATGTAAGCGATCTCCTCGACCCTCATTGAGCCCGCCTTCGCTATAGTAGCACCTTCATCATCCATAGCTACGAGGAGTACCTCTCCCTTCTCGGACATGCTCTCAGCCCTCTTCAATATCTCCAAGTGAGTTTTCCTCCATTCCTTCTTTACTATTGTCAAAGAAGATCCCTCATCAACGGAGAAGGTATGGTGCTGCCCCTGAATTCCGAATTTATCTGGACCAACTCTCACAACACCGGATATCCTCAATCTCGATGAATAGGGATCCAACTTTACCTTATCGACCTCTATGGTGAGTATCATAGGAATTCTCTCACCACTATCAGCTCTTATCCCCTCCTGCTTCACCCTTCTGAGCGTCTTCATTGTGATAAGGTCTCCTTCCTCAATTATAGAGGCCAGCCAGTAGATATCATTTAGATTATCTACTCTGAGCTTAACAAGGCCTCTCTTGAGGTCCTCCTCTAATATCCTCACTTCGTCCACCTATCACTGGATCGTGTAGATCGCGAGACCAGCGCCCTTCCTCACGATATCCTTAGCGACATTTCCAACTATCGCCTTGACACCGATCTCGTAAGCCTTATCGACTATCCTCTGGGTAACTATCCTATCATATATTATGTATCTCACACCCCTCGTTTCATTGAGCTCATTCAAAAGCTCTGCGACAGATGTCTCCTTGAGGATCCTGAAATCCTCATCTAGGAGTAGAACCTTATCCGTATTCATTACCCTCTCATAGAACCCCCTGAACACCTCCGGTACTCTAATTATCCTCTCATTTATCTCCCTAGCCGGCCTCGTTTCATGCGCCTCAGGCTCGACAAAGGGCTTAGCTTTAGGCGGAGATATCCCTAGTTCCCTCCTCACTTCATCCGCTGGTACAGCGGACGAGAGGGCTTTTCTTATCTCCTTAGCGGTCAATTCCTCTACTACCTTTCCCTCAGGTGCTCTAGCCACATAATCTATATCTGTTTGCTCTAAAAGAGTCCTTAGGACCATTTCACCACCTCTATCTCCATCTACGAAAGCTATAGCTTCCTTCTCTTCTATTAATTTCTCTAAAGATTTAGGAACTCTCTCTAAAGCTCCTCCCATGGCTATTACATTGTCAAAACCGTACTTAAGCAAGTTCATGACATCCGCTCTTCCCTCCACTACTATTATCTCCGAAGCTTCCTCTATCCCTCTGCCAGCCGGTAACTGCTCCTCCCCGTATAGTATGAAGTTTGACTTAGCGCTCTCCCTCTCTACAAATTCTATGAGTCTTCTGAAGCTATCCTCCTTCTCTATTGACCAATTCTTCAGTATTTCAGCAGCTCTCCTCGCTATATCATTCCTTCTCTCTTCCCTCTCATCTACTATCTTTATGAGCTTGAAGTTCGCCTGATATGGACCGACTTTATCGATGGTCTCCATGGCTGCGACTAAAAGGGCAGTCCTTACCTTATCTAGTCCTGAGTAGAGCTCAACTATCCCCTTTGAACCCTCCCCCTCTCTCCTCAACTTTATATTTATCCTACCAATTTTTCCAGTCCTTTGAAGGTCTTTAAGTTCTAATTCAGGGCCTAGAAGTCCCTCCAACTGCCCGAATATAGCTCCTATGACATCGCTAGTCTCCACGGCACCATTTACCGATACTTCAAGCTTAGCAATATATTTAGGGTGTGTAGCCTCCTTCTTACTCTCCATAAAGCTAATCCTCCCCCTAAACTCAATGTCCGCCCGCCAACTAGTCCCCAGAGGTCATGGATCAGCCCACGCTTTCCTCTCTACCTCCGGGGTCATCTGGTGGCGGGCGGTATTAATACGTCACTTGTCGCTAAATATAATCTCTTCGGCCCATAAGTGGTAATGCTTAATAATGGCTGGTGCTCCAATTCGAGGATCGATATGGGGACGGTAAGGGAGAGGGCGATAAAGAGAGTGGCATACAAGCTTGTAAAACAGTACCCTGATCTATGGACTGAGGATTTTGAGCATAATAAGATGATCTTATCTCAGATAGCCGAGATAAAATCCAAGGTGTACAGGAATAGAATAGCTGGCTACATAACAAGACTGAAGGTCAGAGAGAGGCAAGGGACTCTCGTATAATGGGTTAATGCTTCCTAAAATACTCGTTTTCATCGATTTCATCTGTTTCAATAGTACCGTTTTTGAGGGACTGGTGGCCCGTATCTAGGACCTGAAATGAATCCCCATGAGCTCAGGAACAAGATAGTGAATAGAAGCGCCCGTATATCGGTGATAGGCCAGGGATATATAGGTCTTCCCCTATCCCTCTTACTGGCGGACTCTGGATTCAACGTTATAGGATATGATGTGGACTCCAAACTCATCGAGGAACTATCCAAAGGAATCACTAGGCTGGGAAGTGAGAAGAAAGTCAGAGATCTCTTGTTAAAGCACTTAGGGTCCAGATACTTCCCATCCAATGACTGGAGGAGGCTGAAGGGATCCGATGTGATAATAATAGCAGTTCCCACGCCTAGGGTCAACGGGACTATGGAGCTCGGGATGCTGATGGAGGCGATCGGACTCGCGTCATCTGCGATAAATAGGGGAGGTCTCATAGTAGTTGAAAGCACTCTCCCTCCCAAGACCTTCGATACCCTGCTCATCGAGATAGGTAAAGCGGGCCTAAGGCCCGGGGAGGATGTGTTCGTATCCTACTGCCCGGAGAGGGCGATGCCCGGAAAATTGATAGATGAATTGATATTTAATTACAGAGTAATTGGTGCTAAGGATCCTGCATCCGCAGAGCTATCTAAAATTTTATATGGGTGCTTCGTTAAAGGTGAAATAGAGATAACGGACCCTCTCACCGCGGAGATAGCCAAACTCGTCGAGAACGCATATAGGGATGTGAACATAGCTTTCGCTAACGAAGTAGCGAGAATATGCGAAGCCCTCGGTAGCGATGTCAGGAAAGTCAGGGAGCTCGTCAATAGACATCCCAGAGTGAACATGCTTTTACCTGGTATAGGGGTCGGTGGAAGTTGTCTCACGAAAGATCCCCTGTTCCTATCTTGGGTTTCAAGCGAGAATGGATATTCACCAGAGTTAATAAACATAGCTAGAGAGTTAAACGAATCGATGCCCATTCACTATGCAAATTTAGTAGATGACTTCCTCAGATGGAAGAACTCAGGGAGCGGGATCGTCTGCGTTCTAGGCGTGACCTACAAAGGGGATGTGGAAGATACAAGAGAATCTCCAGCTAAATATCTAATAGATGAGTTGATGAGGAGAGGTTATAGGGTGAAAGTCCACGATCCTATCGTGAAGGAATCTTTTGGAGCTAGATTTTATGATAAACTTGAGGAAGCAGTGGAGGATGCTGATGCCATAGTAATAGCGAGCGATCACAGTGGGTTCAAGGAGATGGATCTCAAGAGAATGAGGGAGTTGGCTGGCAGGGATCCGGTACTGCTCCTAGATGGAAGATTGATAATAGATAAGGAGAAAGCCGAGGCTTCGGGCTTCGTATATGTCTCTGTAGGCAATTTATCATCTCTGAGGCGTATTAGGGATGAGGCATTCACCCTCAGCGAAACTATTTCAAAAGTTCCATTATAAATCCCGATATATGCGAAATTTTTATACCTTTGAGCCTCCCTTTTGTCTGCATAGCTTCCGTTATCATCGCATAGCATCCGACATCCTCTATCACTATATGATTTGCTCCAAGCTCCTCTGCCAGCGACAGCACCCTCTGAACCCATCTGGAGAAAAGGCTCCTATCGGTCCTATAGATCAGAGTGAAACCGCAATCGCAGCAGAGCCATTCTGGAGCCTCGAGGATCTTCGCACCATTGAAACTCTTCAGTATCTCTAAGAAAGAGCTATCTCTCCCGCAAGATGGTATCGGTAATATAATATCCTTCCCCTTCATCTTACCGAGCTTTATCCTCTCGTAGCGTATGGCATCCAAGATGTAGGAGGATAGATTCATGAAGCCGAGATCTGAGTAAATCCTGGCCGTGAGCGAACACCCGGAGACAATACGCTTAGGGTTGAGCTCCGAGATTAGGGCCTCTAAATTCCTCTTCGAATCATTAGCGAGATCATTCTCCCCTAATACATATAGGAGGGCGCCTGAGCAAGGTTCACTCGGGCCTATAGTTGTGATGTCCCCGGAAATCTTCTCGAGGAGTTTCCTCGTATTCAAGGCTATCTCTATGGCCTTATGCATCCAACATCCAGCGAAGAATAGGACCTCGGAGTTCTTCTTGGGCTGGAAATCGGGTGGTAACCAGTTGCCCTTGACGAGTTCATCCCCTATAGGAGTTCCCGCCCTCCTGAAAGAATTTCTTATATCCACGGTGACTAATGGAACATAGCCCATATCGATGAAAGATCCTCTAGCCCTAACTAGTAGGTCGAAGGGGCGCAACCCCACTGGACAATATTCATTGCAGACTCCGCAGTTAGCACATGTGAAAACATGCCTGAGTATACCCTCCGTCAGTTCTATTTTTCCCTTGGAGAGCATTGATAAAATCTTAATCCTTGATCTCATACTGGAGCTCTCTGTCTGATCTATGTTGAAGAGCGGGCAGGGTATATTGCATCCACCGCAGCCTATACATCTAGCGAAGTCGGAGGAAAGCTCTTCTTCGAATTCTACCCCCAAGGGATCACCTCATATTAACTTCTCAGGGTTCATTATTCCATGCGGATCTAGGACTCCCTTTATGGCTTTCATTATGCTCAGATAGCCCTCATCGTAATTCTCATCTAACTTGTAGACACCCACACCTGTCCCGAACCCGAGGGATGCACCTAGTGAAGTAGCATCCTCTATCAGATTGGATGCCGCCCTCTCAGTCCTCTCAACTTCCTTGGGATCCCTTGAATTGTAGAGGAATATTGCCGTTACCCATCCCAAAGGCGGATCTATTACTGTAATAGATGGTATCTTCATCCTAGAGCTCGTCCTATCTACCTCTTGGACTATATCCCTCACTAGATGCTGATATGATAGCATACTAACCACTCGCATTGAGACCTTTTTCCTCCTACAGAGTTCGTATATTTTCTCCCTCCTCACCCAGATGCCCTCTACCTCCTCAGCTTCCACTTCACTGTGCTCCAGAGCTGTCTCAGAGAGTATGCTCTCAACTTTCCCCCTCCACTTCTCAACGCATTCGCTGGCTCCAGCTATCTCCAAGAAGCCTATAGCCTCAACTCCGACGAACTCCTTCTCCTCAATGAGCTCCTTATAATTGTGATAGACCTCAAACCCGTAGATATCGATACCCGCTCTCCTAATGGCATCGTATATCGCGAGAGAATCTGAGACATCATTAAGTTCCATAGAATATGAGATACTGGCCTCAGGCCTGTAACTGAGCTCTATTAAGGCAGATGTTATGACTCCCAGAGTTCCCTCAGACCCGATAATCAGATCCATCGCATTCCTCTTGCTCGGAGGCCCAGGTTGCTCTAAGGATATCATCTGCCCTCCCGGTATCACGACCTCTAAGCCCCTGACGTGATCTCTCATCGTCCCATATCTAACTGATAGAGGAGATGCGGCATCTTCAGCTATCATCCCGCCTATCGTTGAGAAGCCAATGCCATCAGGATTTATCGGCAGAAACATCCCATTTATTAACCTATTTACATCCCTGAGTTTAATTCCTGCTTCCACTCTGATAATGCCCGTGCTATCATCCTTCTCTAAGACTCTATTCATCCCCTGCATATCCAGGACTAAACCCCCTTTCACCGCTAGCGGTCCTCCTACGAGTGAGGTGCCGGAGCCCCTCGGAGTCACAGGTACGCTGTACTTTTCGGCGATCTCCAGCACTATAGAAACTTCCTCAAGTTTTCTCGGCCTTATAATAGCATCTGGAACATATTCAACCCCGGAGGAGTCATAAGAGTAGGCGTATCTATCAACTTCTTCCCTAAGTATCTGATCTCCACTCAACTGAGATGATAGTTCCTCCAATGCCTTTTCAATATTATCCCCGCTCATAGCATCTCAAGGGCTCTCCGGTATGGAAATAGTAATAATCTTAATCCACGTAAGATCGAGAGGGATGTAGATGCTTAGGCTGGGTCTGGCAGATCTCCATAAGGAGTTAAACGCGAAGTTTTTCGAATTCGCTGGATGGGAAATGCCAATGAGATATACAAATTCATTGGAAGAGGCGATGTCCGTCAGGACAAGCTGCGGAATATTCGATGTCTCTCACATGGGTAGGTTCATAATAGAAGGGACTGATGCATCCAACTTCCTGCAGAGAGCGACATCCAATAACGTTGATGTTGAAATTGGCAGGAGCAAGTACACGCTCACTCTCAATGAGAGGGGCGGGATAAGGGACGACAATGTGGCATTCAGATTATCCGATAATAAATATATATTTGTTGTCAATGCGGCAAATAGAATAAAAATATTAAGCTGGTTTGATGAATTAAGAAAAAAATGGGATATGAATGTCCGGATTGATGATGTAACGCTCGAAACTTTTATGTTCGCAATCCAGGGGCCTAGAGCGAGAGAAATTTTCCATAATATTACTGGAACTCAACTAAAAATAAAAAAATTTAATATAACTACTGTGAACTGGAGGGGGGAGGAGCTAATCGTCAGCAGAACTGGCTACACTGGAGAGGATGGATACGAAGTGATAATGAGAGATAGAGAGCTAGCCTCGGATCTATTCAGATCTTTAGTGGGAGCGGGAGCTAAGCCGTGTGGATTGGTCGCTAGGGACATCCTCAGGCTTGAGGCTGGGCTCGTCCTCTACGGCAACGATATAGATGAGGATACCAATCCCATCGAGGCCGGGCTCGAGTTTGCGGTCGATCTGGAGAAGGATTTCGTGGGTAAAGGAGCGATCACCGAGGCGATCAACAGGGGAGTTGAGAGGGTCAGGGTAGGTATAATGAGCTCCACCAGGAGCGCCCCGAGGAGGGGCGAAGGCGTATACATGGGTGAGGAGAGGATAGGAATTGTGACCAGCGGGACTTTTAGCCCAACTATCGAGAGGGGCATAGGAATGGCCTACATTAAGAAAGAGTATGCGGAGATAGGGAAGGAGCTCACCGTGGGAGATGAGAGGAAATTGAAAGTAAGGGTTGAGAAGATGCCATTCTATGATGAAAAGATCTATGGTTGGAGGAGAGTTACTTCAACTTCCCAAGAACGACATGACTGACCGTCTTCGCCAGTCTGCGAGTCTCGACTATCCTAACGAGATCTCCCTCACTTACTTCGATGCAAGGAGGCAGATGCGCATGTATCTTGCTCCTTCTCCTCTCATACCTCTTGTACTTCTTATCATAGTGTAGATATTCAACTAGCACTGTGATTGTTCCCGTCATCTTGGTGCTTATGACTCTGCCATCTAGGGAGCTCCTCCTAAGGGATATGTTCCCATGCCAGGGGCACTTATCATCATCACAACTCCTCTCAGGTGGAGTTATATCCTCTAAGAGATCCTCCGAGATCTTCCTCATGCTTTCTTCACCCTCTCCTCAGGTCTACCTATTAACCTATCACCCAATACCAACACAGAGCTACCATCATCTACCCTAAATAAAAATAATCTACCACTCTTAGCGATGAGGGATCTCCTATCTCCCCTCTCGATGATGAGGCAGTTCCTCGTTTCATATACTACCTTCCCCTTGATCCCTATCTCAGATAGATTCGGGGAGCGGAAAACACTCACTTCCAGGCCTATAAGCTCATGATATAATATATTGCTGGCTCTGACCGGGCCTATAACTTTATACCCCTTTCCCTCAATATCGTCAGTATCCTCGCTCTTTCCTTCTTCAGAGCTCTCCTTAGGTGAGTTTTCTCAGCTGCTCCAAGCAATCTCTTGGCCTCATTAATGAAGAGATCTCTCTCCACTTCTTTGAGCCTCTCCAGCAGCTCCTCCGACTCCAGTCCTCTTAGCTCATCGAGCTTGCTCGGACTCATCCTCCTTCACCTCTCCAGCAACCTCTAGCTCTCCCTCCAACTCCTCAGGTATCTCCACGACCTCCGATTCCGATAAGGATTCCATCTCAGACTTTATCCTCTCCCTAATTCTCTCTATCTCATCTTCCTTTATCACAACGGCATCAGGTCCCCTCACGCCCGGTTTGACAATCCTCACCCTCACTCCTATCATGCCCTGCGGCATTAAGACGTGCTTCACCGCATATTCAACGTTCTCAATGTAGTCCTGTCCGCATCTATATATAACTCCTTCCCTGAATCTCTCTTCCCTAGCTCTCTGACTCCCAAACTTTCCAGAGAGCCTTATCTCAACTCCCTTAGCTCCCTCAGCCATAACCCTCCCTAGAGCTGAGTAAGCTACTTTCTTGTACCTCTCCCCCTTAGCGATCCTCCTAGCTATGTAACTTGCGACTATCCTCGTGCTTAGGAATGGCTTATCAACTTTCTTAGCTTGTATATAAGGATTCTGTATTCCTAATTCCTCCTTCAGGATGTCACTTATCCTCTTAGATGTCCTACCGCCCCTGCCAATCATAACTCCGGGGCTCTCGACGTAAACGGTTATTATATCCCTTATAGGCGTGGATGAGATCTCCACCCCGTGGAATCCCGCCTTATCAGATATCTTCTCCATGAACTCATGGAGCTTATATTTAACGATACCCTCCTGAACGAATTTCTTATATATAGGCATGGATTTCGCGGAGCTCATTCTTCACTCTCCTCCCTCTCCTCTAGCACTATCTCGACGTGGACCATCTGTTCGATCTTAGGAGATGCCCTCCCATAAGCCCTAGGGAAAAATCTCCTCAGTTTCATCCCCATCTGTGCTGCAGCATGCTTCACGTATAAGTTATCAGGATCTAAATCCTTATTCATCGCGTTATGCTCCGCGCTCTTCAGGATCTTCTTCAAGAGTTTGGCTGCTTTGACAGGGTACCTGCCCGCTCCGGAGATGCCCTTCCTGTGAGGCACGCCCCCATTGTACCTCTTGAAGGGAATCGCTCTCCTCAAAGCGATTACTTCATCTAGTATATTGTAAGCTTCTGATAGCTTCTTTCCCCTTATTTCCCTCAACAGCTCAACCATCTCCTTGAAGGATACTCTCAAGTCCCTTCCAGAAGCCATTGCCTCCTTCTCGCCTTGAGCTGCGTACGAGTATCCCCACGTAGGCAATACTTTACACCCCTACATGAGGCACTGCGGCCCAGCCTTTATAAAAATTCCACTTCGCTCACGCGGAGCTAACAAAAATAGTATATGTATTATAGGCTACATAAAAATCATCTTTTTTCCTTGGATCCCCGTCCAGCTCTCAAGGATTCTCCCTTTATCCTCCAGAAGATATAAGCTCCTACTACGACCGGAGGTAATGAGGCTAAGAGGACCAGCTGAGGCGTAACATAAATTTCAGAGCGTTTAACTATTATTGTGAGAGATTTCCCGTCCTTTTGAAGCTGTGGGACAAATTCCCAGAGCGCATTGTTCCAGACAATCACTTTGGGCGCCAAATTACCTCCCATTATCTGTATGGATGGGTTCGTGAAGTTGACCCAGAGGTTGCAGGCTATATCGTCAGGTAGCAGATAAGTGAGGGGGCTCAGATCCATAACGTAATAATCGCCACTAGCGCTCTTCCTAAGTGTCAGGGGCTTAGTCTCTGCATATATTTCATAACTTACGACTACCGTTTGAGTTTCAAGGGTCTCGCTCTTATATGAGACCCATAGGCTCTTTATCACGCTCGAGTTCGAGGAAGCCGATGATATCGCAGCTATACCAGTATAGTTAACGTTAGGAACCCCTCTATAGGTCACATTGAAGAAACTCCATCTAAGTCCGTATAAAATTAACAAATTTCTTCCATAAAAGAAGCTCATCATGCTCAATATCGTCGAGTTTGAGAGATAACCTCTAGCAGCGGCTTTCTTAAGGAAGTCCGCTCTATTCGTTGGATCCCCGACTTGAGGATAAAGCAAGAATCTGTACTCTCCCCTAAGCCCGGCGGGTGTTTGATTCATCGTAACATTCCCTCTGAAGTTCATCCAATACAGGATAGGCGCCTTCAAGGTATTCGTGAAGAAGTAAGTTTCATCGCCACTTAACGTCCTATATACGCTCGCCTTCATCGTAGCTGAAAAATCCTCCCTTATCTGGATGGTCGCTACTGGCATCGGATAAGCTGAATCTACCATTCTCATCTGGCTAGCTAGCATAAGTGCGAGCATAGCTACCGCGAATAGCTTGTACCTCATTGGTGGACACCTCCTTCGCAACCCCTAGTAGCACCTTATTTAAATTCTCCTTCTTGCAATAGATTACGAATGCCCCAGAGAAGAGGAGTCCTGCTCTCAGTATTCTACTCAGGAGATGATAGAGCTGCTGTGATGAAGTTCTACGATGTAGATAGCGGAGAGATATTTCTGGTTAAAGATGAAACGGATCACAAGCCATATCTCCTCACCAATGCTCCTGAGGAGAGGGTATCTGAAGCCCTCTCGGAGTTCGCATCTAGGATTCACTCGATCTCGAGGGTCAGGAAATACGATATCCTTAGGGATAGGGAGGTGGAGTTAACTAAAGTTGAGGCTAAGGACCCGCTTGCGATAGGGGGATCTCCTAAAAACATGAGGGATGCATTAGCCAAGCTGGGGTACGATGTCTGGGAAGCGAGAATAAAATATTATGATTGTTTCATCTTCGATAGAAATCTGATACCGGGGTGCCTCTATGAGATAGATGACTCAGGGAGCCTGAGGAGGATCGGCATAGAAGCCGAACTCGAAGGGGAATTGCTCCACTCCGATGGCGAGGTCAGGGACATATTACTCTCGATGATCCCGCTCTTCGATGAGCCCTCCCCAAGCATGCCGAATGCAGCACTAGATATAGAGGTCCTATCTCCATTAGACAAGATACCAGATCCTAGGGAACCTGATAAGCCAGTCGCAGCCGCCGCGATAGTGGATAGCTCGGGGAGGAAAGAAGTTCATGTTCTGCACAGAGGGGGAAGCCTCCCTGGTGAGTTATCAAACGGTGCCAAACTGATAAGCTATGAGAGTGAGGGTAGGCTTATAAGGAGCGTATTGGACAGAATAAGTGAATATCCTCTCTTATTTACTTATAATGGAGATAACTTCGACCTTCCATACCTAGCTAGAAGGGCTAAGGAGCTGGGAGTGAGCGATAGGCCCGTGAGGCTCGAGAAGGATAGAGCGATACTGGACACGGGTATCCATATAGATCTTTACAAATTATTCAGTAATAGATCAATACAGGTTTATGTTTTTGATAATAAATACGCGGGCTACACATTAGATGAAGTGGCTGACGCTATATTGGGAGAGAAGAAGATGGAGCTGGAATCTAGGGATTTCTACTCAGTTGAGACCAGGACTTTAGCTGAATATTGCCTCAAGGATGCCGAACTCACTTTTAGGCTTGGAAATATAGGTTCCGGCGAGATAATCAAATTGCTCTTCCTATTCTCTAGGATAAGCAAGATGTCGCTCGAGGAGGTATCGAGGCAGGGAGTATCCTCTTGGATAAGGAACATGATATTCTTCGAATATAGAAGGAGAGGCTGGCTCATCCCCGAAAAAGAGGAGATAATGAAAGTGAGAGGGGAAAGGACGTACTCTCAAGCGATCATAAAGGGGAAGAAGTACATGGGAGCTATAGTTCTAGAACCCATCCCCGGAATACACTTCGATGTGGCAGTAATGGACTTCGCTAGTCTATATCCGTCAATAATAGGACGCTGGAAAGTCAGTTTTGAGACAATAAACTGCCCCCATGAGGATTGCAGGGAAAACAGACCAGTAAATGAGCTCCCTCATTGGATATGCAAGAAGGAGAGGGGGGTAGTTCCGTACTTGATTCAAGCTCTAAGGGATCTAAGAGTCAAGAGGTATAAGAGGAGGGCGAAGGAGGAGAAGGGTGAAAATATGAGGGAGTGGTTCGATACAGTTCAAAGGAGTCTCAAAGTTTTCCTGAATGCTTCTTATGGGGTATTTGGGTATGAGAACTTCCCCCTCTACTCCCCTCCCGCGGCTGAGATGATCACAGCTCTCGCTAGGAAGGCGATGCTCCTCTCCATAGATGAGGCCCGCAGGATGAATCTTAGTGTCATTTATGGGGATACGGATAGCCTATTCATCAGGGGGGCGACGCAGGGACAGATAGAGGAGTTCGAGAGGAGGGTCGAGGAGAAGTTAGGGATAGATCTGGAGCTCGATAAATGGTATAGGTACGTGGTTTTCTCGAGATTGAAGAAGAACTACTTAGGAGTAACTAAAGATGGGTCCGTCGTGATAAAGGGATTGTTGGGCAAGAAGAGGAACATACCTATCCTAGTGAAGGAAGCATTCGATGAGGTCATAAAAACTTTATCAGAGGTCAGAAGCCCGGAGGATTTCTCAAACGCAAAAATGAAGATAGAGGAGATCATAAGAGGCTACGTTAAGATGTTAGAATCCGGAGATTACGATCTGGAGAAACTCGCTTTCAGATGCATGCTGGGCAAGAGCCCCGAGGATTATACTAAGACCACACCCCAGCATGTGAAGGTCGCTAGGATATTGGAGAGCATGGGTAAACGTGTTGAGGCAGGACAGGTGATTAAGTACGTAAAGGTCATCGGAAGGGAAGGGGTGATGCCCGTGGAGCTAGCTAGCAAGTCGCAGATAGATAAGGAGAAGTATGTGGAGATAATGAGGTCGACATTCGAGCAAATATTGGGGGCTCTCGACATGAATTTTGATGAGATCATAAAGGATAGAAAGGAGTCAAGTCTTGAGAAATTCTTTTAACTTGATTCTCAGTCTCTCGCTCACAATAGAGCCATCTATCCTCCCTCTCGCTACCCTCATGACCTCCCCCATGAGCATTCCGAAGGCCCTATCGCCCCTCTCGAGTACTTTATCCCTGAATCTCTCCAGTGTAGAATCTATCAAAGAATCCAACTCATCTAAGCTCATTGAATAAGATTTCAGGTAATCATGGACGCTTGAGTAATCGCCCCTCGCGATCCCCCTAAGTACTTCAGGGACAGCCTCCTTTGCAAGCATCCCATCCCCTAGAAATCTGAATAGCTCGACCAGATGATCCTCAGTGATCCTCTCAATATTTTCTCCCTCCCTTCTGAGCATCCTCATCGTTGATGTGAGTGTGGCCGCTGTGAAGCTCGCTGGGGCCCCATAGCTCACGAGCTTCTTGAAGAGCGATATCTTGCCCTCATCATATAAATCCCAAGCAAGCTCGCTGTTAATTCCATATTCCTTAATTAGTCCGCTTACTGTCTCTTCTGGCATCTTTGGAAGTTCCCTTATCCTACTGATTATCGGAGCTGTTTTAACCGGGAGTATATCTGTCTCGGGATACATCCTAGCTGCTCCGGGCATTGGCCTCATGAAGGAAGTGTTCCCATCAGGCAAAGCTCTCCTAGTCTCGCTTGGTATTCCTCTAATGGAGAACTTGATCCTCGATCTAACTGACTCTAGAGCTAGCGTAGAGGAGGACCTTTCCCCTATAACTAATATGAAGGAGTCATCATCATCGCATGAAAGCGCATCCCTGATTCTCTTTACCTCCTCATCCCCTATACCATAACCCGGTAACTCATCGCCGTGCAGTATCCCTTTAACACCACCGAATACCCTAGCATAGTCAGCTAACTCAGTTCCAAAACGCCTCTCTGGTTGTATCTCTTTACCAATCAATCCCCTGAATCCTTTAACTCTCATTCCGAAGATCCTCTCTCCCCTGGTGAGGGACCTCTTGATAAGCTGGGATCCTGTCTGAGAGAGGGCATCCGTTATATCATATATCGGATCATCCACATCCTTCTCATCGATTCCGCGTTTTCTCAATTCCTCCTGAATCTTCAAGAGATTCTGTTGCCTTAAGATCTCCCTTCTGATCACCTCGGGTATGAGCTCGAGCTCCTGTATCCCCTTTATCTCCTGCCTAGCTCCTCCCTCTATAGAGACGTTTATGTCCTGCCTAATTGTCCCAATACCCCTCTGGACTCTCCCAGTTGCTCTGAGGATTCTCCCTATTTTCAAAGCTGCCTCCATAGCTTGCTCCGGATGCCATATATCTGGAGCAGTGGAGATCTCGACTAGGGGTATTCCTAACCTATCTAATCTGTATTTAGCGAATTCAGGAGTGCTCTCAACGATGTAAGCTGATTCTTCCTCGAGACATAGCGTTTCTAATCTCACTTTCCCCTTTGAAGTCTCTATATAGCTCTCTCCATGCCCTAAAGCGACTAGAGCAGTCCTCTGAAATCCGGTAGTATTGCTACCATCGACTACTATCTTCCTCATCACGTGTATCTCATCGATCGGCTTCATCCTCAGCATAAGAGCCACTTGAATGGAGATTTCGAGGGCGTCTTCATTCAAGGGATGAGGTGGAGCTTCATCTATCTCCACCTCGCATGTCGTGTCGAAGTATATCCCATAGAGGAAATTCCTCCTCCTCAAGGATTCGAATCTAGCCGCCGGATCTATCGTTCCAAGCTCACTGTAAGAAACGCTGAGGTTCCTACTTATCCAAGAATGTGGCTCTTCCTCTCTCAGTATCGAAGGGCAGTTGCAGAATAGCTTATGAGAATCGAGCCTCTGATGTATCTCCAGCCCTACTTTCAATCCAACATCCCTATAGAAGCTGTCCTCCAAGAGATCACCTCCAGCAGGGAGGGAACATGTTGAGCCCTAGATGGGCCCCCAATTCTCCGGCTAGGTTCGTTAACATGAGATTCCTCACCTCATCTAAATCATCAGTGTGCCCTAGGACGAACATTAGCTTCACTAATGCCACTTCTGGTAGCATATCCATCGCAGGTATGACTCCTGCCTCAAGGAGTCTTCTTCCGGTCTCATAAACCTTCAAATCTACTCTTCCATACAGACATTGTGAAGAGATGACAACGGGGATCCCCTTTCTGATAAGGTCCCTGATCTCAGGTATGATCTGCTTCGGGACGTGGCCCAACCCAGTTCCAGCTATCACTATACCCCTGAAGATCCCATCCAAGGAGCTCAGGAAACCCTGTGGAATCCCGGGCCATACTTGAATTAAAGCAACTCTCTCATCGATTTTATCATCGAGATGTACTCCGCTAGCTCCTTCCTTCCTCCTCCTGAAGTCCTTTGAGAGCAACTCAATACCCTCTCTACTTATCCTAGCTAATGGGAGATCGTTCACTGGGAGGAAAGCATCCCTCCTGGACGTGTGCATCTTTCTAGCTCTCACCCCTCTCAAGGCATAAGCGTGATCGTCCGATGGACTGGAATGCATCACTATGACGGACTCGGCTATGGGCCCCTGAGCGGCCAGCCTCGTAGCCGCTATCATATTGAGCACGGCATCCGTTGACGGCCTATCCACGGATCTCTGCGATCCCACGAAGACCACGGGTTTATCTAGATCTCTCAACATGAATGCTAAAGCTGATGCTGTGAAATGCATAGTATCAGTACCATGAGCTACGATTATCCCCTCAGCTCCCCCCTTAAGCTCTGACTCCACCGTCTTAGCTATCTCCCTCCAATGCCTAGGGGTTAAGTTCTCGCTGAATTCCGCGAAGAGTTGAACGTATCTCAAATTAGCTATATCAGCGAGCTCTGGAATAAGATCGAGGAGTTCTTCAGGTCTCTCGTGGGCTATGACACCTCCTGTCGAATAATCGACCCTTGAGGTTATAGTTCCTCCTGTAACGACCACCGAAACCCGGGGGAGGTCCTCTCTATAACTCAACTCTGGAAGTTTCCTCTCCTTCCTTCTCGATCCCTTAGAAATAAGTTCTATCTCAGCTCCCTCTAGGCCGATGCCTATGTTATACCCATTATCCAGCTTAATTATTATGTGCTCATCGTCAAGTATCTCGGGCCTTGGGATGAGTATTCCTTCGTAAACATCTCCTCCCCTCTTAACCCTTATCCTATCGAAATCCTCGAGCCCAAGACTTGAGAGGATCTCCCTAGCTTTACCCCTGTAATGGAGCATCTTGATGTGCTGCAATAGGAGTTAAAAAATGATGGTGTTGGAAAAGCTTCCATCTAGCATTGAGCTCAACTCGAACACAGATCGTCTAGCGTGCTAGAGAGATGAAGCCCTCATGAAAAGATTCCGCCAAACTTCAGTTTTAGAAAAATTGTGGGAGGAAGGTTAAAGCTGGATGAGATTCACTTCTTCAGCAGGGGCCTGAACTTATAGGCATACGCAATTATCCCTGACTCACCGCTTACTCTAACTTTCCTGAGTACCATCTCAACTTCCATGCCCTCAGTTACTTGGGAGGTTTCTACGTCAGTTAACTGGCTCATCAACCTAGTTCCATCCTCCAGCTCAATTAAAGCCACGATGTAAGGTGTATAGTATTCATATCCTCTTGGGGCGTTCCATATAACGGAATAGCTGATTACCTTCCCCCTCCTCGGGAGCTGTTTGGTAACTATGTCCTTGGATCCGCAGATAGGACATACTTCCCCCTTGGGAAGCATAGTGTGACCGCAGCTCCTGCATAAGCCCCCTTCCAGCCTGTACCTAGCTGGCAACTCCCTCCAATGGGCGGGGACACTCAACCAGTAGGCCCACATACTCACACCCCCTCAACTAAATGGACTACGGAGTTGCAACCTACTCCGCCGATGCTGAGGACTAGAGCCCTTCTAGCTCCATTGACCTGCCATCCCTGAGCCCTTCCCGTGAGCTGGAGGTAGGCTTCAGCTAGCTGGTAGACGCCAGTTGCCCCTATAGGATCTCCTCTTGCCTTAGATCCGCCTTCCGGATTTATGGGGGTGGGTCCGCTCCTCTTAGCCTCCCCATCCATGAAAAGCTTGTAAGCCTTGCCCCTCTCAGCGAGACCTAGCTCCTCCGTAGCTATGTAGCCCATCACACTCGAATACTCCCCTATGATATAGAAATCGGGCTTGAAGTTATTCAATTTCGAGACAGCTCTATTGAATGCCATTCTAATTGATGGCATCTCTAAGAGAGATTTCCTATCGTATAGCGATATTCTATCAGTAGCCTGGCCGAATGAAGATATCTTAACGCTTCCATTTGGGCCCTCATTCTTCTCCGAAAGCACTATCGCAGCAGCGCCATCAGAGGGACTTGGGACGTCCATCATGCTTATAGGTTCGGCTACCAGGGGTGAGGATATGTAAGCATCGAGATCTATCTTGAATCTATACTGAGCATGCGGAGTATCCACAGCATTTTCATGCATTAAGATCGGAAAGTAGGAGAAATCTTCCCTTTTTACCTGATATTTTCTCAAATATTCCCTCATGAGTAAGGCATGTAGGGAGTCGAGAGTAGCCCCATGGAATGCCTCGTATTCAGAGTCCATGAGCGTTGATAGAGCTGCGTTAGAATCCTCCAGAGATGTATAATCAGTCATCTTCTCAACTCCGATGACTAGAACTCTTTTAGCATCTCCACTTTTTATCAATGAATTTGCCACAATAGCTGCGGCGGCTCCGGAGGCATTAGCGGCCTCGACTTTCAGCGCGGGAACTCCCTTAAGGTTCAACCGCGATACCACATAAGACCCTAAGTTCTCTTGACCATTCACCACCCCTGAGAGGGAATTAGCTACAATAACGTAATCCACTGAAACCCCTCCTGCGTCCTCTATTGCTAATATTGATGCTTCAGCGGCTAGATTCCTCAAAGACTTCTCCCAATGATCTCCAACCTTTAGGATGCCCGTACCTATGATGTACGTCATAGTCATCACCTCAATATCCGCTGAAATCGTGCAACATCTTTATCATCCTTCTGAATCTAGCGTAAATAGCGTAGTCTATGTATTCCTTCCTCGAGACATAGTCCATCGTCTTAGGTGCGAGATCTTGGACAGCCTCTATCCCGTCGCGTACCTCTATGTGGAAGGCATCGCTGCCAGCACCAGATCCGAAGGAGACTAGAAGTATCCTCTGTCCGGGTTTCGCTTGATCCAGAACTGCAGCGAGACCGACCAGAGCTGAGCCTGAGTAGGTATTTCCTATATATGGTGTTATGAGCCCGGGTTTTATCTTGTCAGGTGTGAAACCCAACCTAGTCCCTACTCTCAGTGGAAACTTACCATTGGGCTGATGGAATATAGCGTAATCATAATCGTTGGGCCCGGTCCCCATTAAGCTCATCAGCTCTCTCGCAGCTGACATTATGTGCTTGAAGTAAGCCGGCTCCCCTGTGAAAGCTCTCGTATGAGCTGGATAGTGTTCATGCTGCCTCCTCCAGAAATCTGGAGTATCTGTCACATAAGACAGGGATGCTTCTATAACAGCTATGGAATTTTCAGCGGGCCCCAAAATGTAAGCTGCACCTCCAGCAGATGCGGTATATTCTAGGGCATCTCCTGGAGCTCCTTGTGCGGTATCAGCCCCTACTGCTAGCCCGTAATCTATCATCCCGGATCCCACAAGTCCTATCACCGATTGAACAGCTTCCGTCCCTGCCTTGCATGCGAACTCATAATCAGCGCCTGTAGTAAGCCTTTTAGGTCCTCCGGCACCTAGGGCCTCTGCGAGTATCGTCGCTGTGGTTTTAACAGCGTAAGGCTTTGATTCTGTGCCGACATATACGGCCCTGAGCTTCGAAGGATCTATCCTAGCCCTCCTAAGGGCATTCAAGGATGCTTCATATGCTATAGTGAAGGTATCCTCATCCAGTCCGGGCACGCTCTTCTCCTCAACCATTATGCCCGCTGCGTAACGCTTCCATTCTCTTCCCCATCCTCTAGCCAGCTCTTCAGATCTTATTCTCCACTTAGGTACGTAAACACCCCATCCGACGATCCCTACCTTCCTATTCGACTTCATAGCGCCTCCCCTTCATTGAGACCAGAGCCATAGCAGGAATCGTTGAAGATCGAATTGTTGGGGGGGCATAACCTAAAAATATTTGTTACATGTATATAAAACTAAAAATTTATTCAATATTGACTATAAAAAATAATAGAATTATAAAGTGAATCGACGAATGAATTTTTATTTTTATTAAATGGGATTTATTGTTTGAAATCATGCATGTTATGTCCGCTGTAGCGGGTCTCGATCACCCTGAGGAGGAACAGGCCCATGATATCTATCGATACTACGGATCCCGCGAGCAAATAGAGGAAGACTATCAGTATTGGGAGATTTAACAGAACATGCAAGTAAGCTGATACTATTAAGGAGACAGTGATCGGCATCTGGACTAAAGCAAATGACCTCCTTTTCCTCAACTTCCATCCGATGTATGTCGCAACTAAATTCGCAATAGATCCTCCCAAAGCATCTATTATGCCAAATGGGCCAATAAGATTTGCGATGAAGCATCCTAGGGAGGTCCCTATTATGACAGGTGGACCGAAAAGTATGGAGAGAGTTAATAGGGAATCTGAAATCCTCACTTGTATCTCATAAAACGAAATGGGGGCTAAAGCAATCGTTAAGGATGCATATAGAGCAGCGAAGATCGAGGTCAATGCTATCCTCATAGCAACGCCCTTTCCTCTCATATCGACTGCCTCCTCGCCCTACTTAAGAACCTTTCCCGTCTCGATGTACCATAAATATAGATCAAGTTCCCCCAGGTTTATACCTGTCCTCCTCGAGATCTCCTCTAGAATGGACTCTATCATCAGGTATCTGGCCCTGCTCAGGCTTTTGGGCTTTTCCTCGAGTATACCATACTTCATCAATAGGTCAAGGATATGGTAGTCTATTATCGAGACATTCTTGAACCCGATGTTCCTAAGGAAATGGCTCGCCTCCTTATAGCCCAATCCCTTCACATTCTTCACTAACCATTCCCTCAAGAGCCTCTCATCTCTAAAGCTGGATATTATATCCCTCAGAATTGGGATGAGCTTCCTAGCCTCAACGATGAATTCGGCTCTCTTCCTAGGGTATCTATGACCTAACTCAGCCAACTTGGCGGCAAGCTCCTCCTCACTTAGTGTGAAGATACCATCGCCTAAAGATTCTAGGATCCTCAGACCACCTTCCGCGCTGAAATTGGCAGTTAATAGGCAGAATACCAACTCCTTAAAGAGTTCCTCATCGCTCCTCTCACGTTCAAATTCCCTCATTCTTCTCTCTATGATCTCCCTCACCCTGCTGCCTTTCAAGCGCATCACATCATTCACTAAATCATCCACTCCCATCCACATCACTCTCTATTGAATAAGTGACTATTGAACCATCTCCAAATTCCTCAATGACTTTTATTGTAGTCCTCACATTATAATCCTCCATGAGGAGTCTGAGGTCCTCAAAATAGTCGTAAAATCCGCAGGTCCTGCAGAAATTACCGGTAAATTCAACAACTATCGACTCGCCCGATATTTCCAGCAGCCTGGCTAAGGACTCCCTTCCCCTCAGTTCATTGAATCTCTCAATTGCTTTCCTCACCGCTTCCACTACATCCAGCTTTGCGGTTTTATGTTCGAAGATCCAGAGGCCATGTTTGCTGCATAGGATCCTGATCTCAATATCACCATCGACCCTCTCGAAGGAGGCTTCAGGCCTCTTCTCTCCCTCCAGATATCTCCTGATCCTGGTACCATCTTTCTTCACTATTTCGACCCATAATATCCTGCTAGACTCATCCATTTCATGAGGTATGGATCCCACCTCCACTATTATTCCATCGTCGCGATAGATCCTCGGCCTATGCTCCTCCAAGAACTCAGGGGATTCATTAGGGACTAGTAACCTCATTTCCTCATTGCAGCATATGACGGGACCTCTTCCTCCTACTTGCTCCTCGACGACCCTCCCGCACCTCTCACATTTGAGTATCCGCATGGGATTCACCGGAAGTCTGACTTTAAATATGAATCGAATAGGCTATTAACATTGCTCAATGCTCTAGATAATCATTCCAAGGATTATATATCTGATAACTCAGAGAAAAATTCAAAGAGGCGAGGAAGGGGGTCGGGACTCGGCAAATACCTCATCGCCGCAGCTCAGGCGGTTGATCCTCCCTCATTCCCCCGTTAACTCCCACTACTAAAAAATAAAGGCTACCTCTTCTTGACTTCACCTATCTTCGATGGTAATACTTCAGCGGGTTTATGGGGCTTGAAGCCCAGCTTACTCCTCATGATCAGCTTCTTGAGGAGCTGTATCCCTTGAGCTGGATCAACGTACTTGGGGCAGACATCGGAGCAAGAGGTGGCAAAGTGGCAGCGCCAGCATCCATGATCACTGTCCACCACAGCTATTCTCTCCTCTAAACCTTCATCCCTTGTATCAATGATGTACCTATATGCTTGCGCAAGTGCCTGCGGACCCAAGTACTCGTGATCGGTCGCGACAGTTGGGCAAGCGGAGTAGCATGCTCCGCATAACAGGCAGTCAGTGAACTGGTAGTATCTCGCATATTCCTCTATTGTCTGCTTATAGTCCCCAGTTGGATTCTCCAGCTCCTCCACATCTCTCCTTATTATCCAAGGCTTGACTGCCCTATGCTTATCGAAGAAGGATTTGAAATCGCAGGCCAGATCCCTGATTATCGGGAAATTATCTAAAGGCCTCAGCTCAACCTTACCGTCCTTCACCACTTCCAAGACCCTGGTCCTGCAGATGAGCATCTGCCTCCCATTAACCATCATGGCGCATGAGCCGCATAAAGCCTGCCCACAGGAGTATCTGAACGCCAGAGACGGGTCTATCTCTTCCTTGATCCTCAGAAGTGCGTCGAGTATCGTGGTTCCCCTGCTCACCTCAATCTCATACTCCTTCCATCCAGGTGCGAAATCCTTCTTCGGATTATACTTGTAAACCCTAATCTTAACGGTTCCAACGGGCTTCCAAAGGTCCATAGATGATTCCATCACACTCACCCCTCATATGAGTCCTAAAGCCATTAGAAGCACCTGAAAGCCCACAATATACGTGGCAATTCCTATAAGAAGGATGGCCCATCCTATGAGCTTCGTCCAGCATTTATCCGGCACTAGCTCGATGAGGATAACTCTAATACCATTGAACGTGTGATACAGGAGTGCAGCGAGGAAAATAGCCATATTGCCGAGGTAAAGGTATGTGTTAGCAGTGATCAACTTCCCTATGTTGGGATCGTTGTTCGCGAGCAGGTGTATGAGCCCGGTCACTATTATTATCAAGGCCGTGATATAATGGAGGAGCATCTTCGTTGATTCCCTCATGGAATCACCCTCCCATCAGGGGCTTCACGAGAATTGCATAGTATGACCAGATAAGTGCCAAAGCTATGAATATTATGATCGAAATAGCTAAGAGGTACCTCTGCTTACCCTCTATGGAGACAGGCCTCTGGAAGGGCTTCTTCACGAGCAGCGGTTTCCCTATGCCGATCCCGAAGAGCTCAAGTAAAGTGAGCCTGAGACCATTAGCTACATGAAAAGTCACTATAACGCCTAATAAGGCATCCCACCAGAGACCTGGATGCCACCCCGTGCTGTAGAAGTGAGGTAAGATGAAGAGAACTATGAGGATTCCCGTTATCCTGTGCAAGGCATATAACTTCCTCTCGATGACGTAACCCCTGACCTTGAACCAGCCGGATACACCCCTCCTGTTCTGGGCATAATACTCAAGTTCGCTCATAGGCCTCACCTCAATACTTCCTCTCAGCAGGAGGCCACTTCGTTATCCTAACCGGCAGGTAAGTGAAGATGGGCTCGCCATCAGCGCCTCTACTTATCACAGTATGCTTGAGCCAATTCTCATTATCTGTCTTCGGGTAATCCAACCTAGTATGCGCGCCCCTCGTCTCCGTCCTGTTGAGGGCTGAAAGAGCGACTACATAAGCTATCTCAAGCATGGCATCCAACTCGAGGACGTGAATGAGGTTCGTATTGTACTCTGAATCTCTATCAGCAACGTGCCCGCTCCCAAATCTCTCCTTCAATTCCTTAAGCTTCCTTATAGCCTCCTTAAGTCCATTCTCATTCCTGAAGACGTAAACATGATCGCTCATCGTTTTCTGCATCTCCCTCCTTATTAAGTAGGGATTCTCCCCAGTCGACCCCTTGAGCATACCATCGAATATCCTCTTCTCCTCAGCTTCTACTTTCTTGTGCGGGATCTCGCCTCTGCTCTTGCTCATCGCGTAATCAGCTGCCGCTCTACCAGTTAACATGCCATAAACTAAACAATCCGTTGAAGAATTCGTCCCTAGTCTATTTGCACCGTGCAAACTGACGCATGCCACTTCCCCAGCTGCCCAAAGACCTCTCACTGGAGTAGCGCCGTAGGTATCGGTATGGACGCCCCCCATGGAGTAGTGGGCTACTGGCCTGATCGGTATCGGTTCCTCAACCGGGTCAACGCCAGCAAACTCTATGGCTATCTCCCTCACATCGGGTAACCTCTCATTTATCTTGTCCTCTCCTAAATGCCTCAAATCTAGGAGAACATAATCTAGTCCTCCTGGACCTTTGAAGCCCCTTCCTTCCAATATCTCTGTCATCTCAGCCTTTGAAACGACATCTCTAGGTGCTAGCTCCATCTTCTCCGGCGCATACCTGCTCATGAACCTCTCACCTTTATTGTTTATGAGGTAGCCTCCCTCTCCTCTCGCCGCTTCTGTTATGAGTATACCTGAGGGCACTAGACCTGTTGGGTGGAACTGAAAGAACTCCATATCCTTCAGCGGAAGCCCAGCCCTGTAAGCCATGCTCATCCCATCTGCTGTAGAGGAGTGTGAGTAAGTTGTGAATGAGAATAATCTTCCTGCACCTCCAGTTGCTAAGATACCCGATTTCGCATTAAATACGTAGAAGTCCCCGCTTTTTAATTCAATAGCAGTAACTCCCCTGAACTCATTCTCCTCCACGAGCAGGGAGGTGACGAAGAACTCATGGTAAAATTTTATACCATCATATTTGAGCGCTGTATCGTAGAGCGTGTGCATAGCGTATAGCCCCGTTTTATCGGCTGCGAAGCATGCTCTTGGGAAACTATGTCCACCGAAGGGCCTCTGAGCGATCCTTCCATCGCTCCTTCTAGCCCAGGGCATCCCCCAATGCTCCAATTGGTAGATCTCCTGGGGTGCGAGCCTCACGAAAAGCTCCACTGCATCCTGATCCGCTAGCCATGCTGCACCCTTAACCGTATCATAAGCGTGGAGATCAAAGCTATCCCCTTCGTCCGGATAGAGAACAGCCCCCGTGCCACCCGCATAAGCTACAGAATGAGATCTCATCGCATGAACTTTCGTCACGACACTCACATTCAACTTATCGTTACTCCTTCTCGCGGCCTCAATGGCTGCTCTCAAACCAGCTAATCCTGATCCTATAATAACGACATCACTCTCTATTACCTCCGCCAAGGCATTACCCTCCCATCTACGGGTAATTCATTTATCAATTTTCAGGTTAGTCAATAAGATAAATGTTTCGTCCGCTACTTCTATAAATTTATTTTTAATTAGGCATTTTATTTAATAAAATATTTATTTATGATGAGATTTGTATATATGATATTTCATTAAAATCGAGTAGTAATTTTAATATTTTTTAGTTACGCCGCCTCCCGGGGGAGATAGGGATGAATGTGCATCCTCTCTACTCCGTAATGAACAAGATGCTTCAAGCGAAAATAGGAACGATTGAGCAACTCTGGATATGTGTTGGTTTATTTGCTGTATTCATCATAGGGTTAGTGATATATTATTGCTACTCTAAGAGCTTAGGATTCCCTGAAGGGTGATAAGAATGGTGGAGATGACGAGGAGGGATTTCATAAAGGCGAGTGTCGTGACGTCAGTAGCTCTAGCTGCTGCATCCCTCGGGATTCCCTTAGTCCAATATATTTCCTCTGAACGCGTGGTCACTGGGAAGATAGGAGCTGGATCAAGCTCCCTACCGCTCAAGATAGCTAACATAAATGATTTAGAGCCGGACTCCCAAATGCAATTCACGATGCCCCTCAATCCGGATGGTAGCAGGGGTCAGCATCCAGCTATTTTAATAAGGCTCAGGCCCGAGCTGGCTCAGAAAGCTGGCACTGAGCTGAAGGCCTTCAGCGCTGTTTGCACTCACTTAGGATGCATAGTCCATTTGGAAAAGAAAGATGACATATACTGCCCTTGTCATGCGGGCTACTTCGATCCAGTCACCGGTGAAGTGCTTGCCGGTCCTCCTAAGAAGCCCCTTCCAGAGGTTAAGATAAGGATAGATGAGAACGGAGATATCTATGCTGAGGGGTGGAAGAAATGAGTTGCGAGGAGAGAAGCTGCATATCGAGGTTCGTTGATTGGTTAATCGATAGATTGGGTATGAAGAGCCTCTCGGAGCTGAAGGTCTATAGACATACATTGCATCCCCTCTACAGCCTAGGAGGACTGACCACTCTGATGTTCGCGATTCTAGGGATCACTGGAATACTGCTACTAATGTTCTACGTCCCTGTCTTTGGGGAGAGTAATTTAGCTTACGATAGTATAGTCAGGATAATGGAGGAGGTCGCTTACGGGTCCGTAATAAGGAGTCTACATAACTACGCGGCCAACCTCATGATACTCCTCGCGATGCTGCACTTCCTCAGGGTCTACTTCATGGGGGCTTATAAGAGGCCCCACGAACTGACTTATGTTATTGGTATACTAACAGGGCTGCTCGCGATATTGGGTGGGGTGACGGGTTACTCGCTCAGGATGGATCATATAGCGGCTGAGGCGATAAGGATAGGGAATACGCTCGTATCCAACATGCCCGGGGGGAAGTGGATAGCTCCCCTCATATACGGGATAGGCACTTTCGATGAGATAATAGGTAGGTACTTCGCCTACCACATACTCGTAGCGGGGCTCATAGCTTTACTAGCACTGCTGCACTTCCTGATGGTTCATGAGCATCATGCTTCTCCGCCTTACGATGGCTCTGATCCCGAGCCTGCAGTTCCATTCTTCCCCAACCATCTATTGACCGAGACCTCAGCTATCTTCGTAGTCTTAGGAGCCCTCATAATACTATCGGCAGCATTCCCGGCGGAACTCGGTCAGAAGTTCCTACCAACTGAAACCCCACCAGTTGGCCAGCCTGAGTGGTACCTGATGGCGATTTATGCTGGGATAAAAACAGGAGTAGATCCACTCCTGGCCTTCGCAGTCGTCCCAGGCATACTGCTACTGGTGCTCGTCCTCATGCCATGGATAGACCCTGCGTATAGCAGGCACCCCAGGAACAGGAGGATAGCGACTCTATACGGCTCAATACTCTTGGGAGAATTTATAGTGTTCACGATATATGGTACTCTGACGCCGGGTCAGGAGATCCCGCTCATCTACGCTATAGCAGTTGGCTTGGCTACGGCCATAATAATAGGGCTGCCGGTAGCGAAGTACACTTCGAAGCCCATTCCGCCTAAGAAGGCAGCTAGAGTGGGAAGAGTGAGGCATAAGCCCCAGATACTGGATCAAGCTAAGTATATCTTAGCGCTCATCCTGATAATACAAGCAGTCTCTCTCGCTCTAGGGGTTAACTCCCACCTACAGGGGCTCTACTCGCTCGCAGCTATATACTTCGGTATCTCAATAATGGCTTTAGGATGGGTAATATTCATAGCTAAAGTCATAACATTAGATATTCCTTACATAACAAGGCAAAAAGAGGTAAAAATATGAAGGTAAATCAGTATATCATCTATTCGCCAATCAACTGAAATATTTTTTTATCCCGTGCTAGAGGCGATCTATGATGGATCGCGATACTCTACTCCTGATGGGAGTCATAGTAATCGTCCTGATAGTGCTGGGATCCGCGTATACAGTTATGTACAGGGGCGTAGCTCCGTCCCTCCTGGGAACTTACACTGAAGCTCAAAAGACACAGCCGGCATCTCAAACTCAAACGACAGGGACTCAGGCAGCGCCCTTCTCCTTCGTAGACAGATTTCTATCGATCAGAGAATTCTCGGTGAATTACGATCTCAAGGTCAATATGAGTAAGATAGGGGAGCTCTCGGTCTATCTTAAGGGTGATAAATATAGGTTAGATCTCTCGATGAAAAACATCCAATATACGATTATAAGATCCGGGAATTCAAACGTAGTATGCTCAAAGCCCGCTGGGGAGGATTGGTCATGCTTACAGAGTGGATCAGTCGAGGAGGCGATCCAATCCACGGGCGAGGAGAACTTGAGGGATCCGGTGGGTGAAGGAAGTAAGCTAGGCTCTCCCTCATATAACGGATCCAGGAACTACGCTGGTCAGAAGGGCTATTGTTACTATGCGAAGGAGACTTCAGGCGAGCTAGAAGTCCTGAGGGAGGTATGCATAACGGACAAGGGAGTCCCCGTATATTACCTCTACATGGAGAAGACAAATAACATCATTACTAAGAGAATTGAAGCAATAGCGAAGACGATTTCCTCCTCTGTCCAGGATAACGTGTTCAATCCACCAGCAGCACCCTCCTAAGACATTTTCAAAATTTTTAACAAAATTTTCCGAGGATCGTACCGGTAAAGCCCATTGAACGAAATGTTTTTTAATTTATCTCTCCCGTAAATACTTAGATAGATATGCCGGACTACCCGAGCTTCGAGCATGTGTATAATGCCATAATGTCCGAGCTCAGGGGATTCGTTCAAGGCTCGGAGTGTAATATGGATCTCATAAGGGATCTTATATCGAAGTTACCGCCTGAAGCGCTCGATCAACTCATCGCTCAGCTCAATGAGAACTTGAGATCATGGCTCGAGATGGGCCTGATCTCGGAGGACAGATTGAGGAGAGGATTGGATAAATTGGAGGAGATAAGGAGGCTATATCCGACTTCCATTCAAAAGTAATTCAAAAATTCGAATTCTATGAAAGAATATCCATTGCGGAGAGGCCTCTGCCCTCGTCACCTATTTATTTCTATCACATCATGGAATGCTCCGTGGACTTCAAGCTCATACTAGTAACCGGTGGCGTGATAAGCGGACTCGGTAAAGGTGTAGTAGCTGCATCAATAGGGAAAATAGTCCAATCTAGGGGCTTATCTGTCTCAATGATAAAGATAGATCCTTATCTGAACCCGGATCCTGGGACCCTGAATCCCGTAGAGCATGGAGAGGTATTCATAACGGAGGATGTATGGAACTTCAGCCCTGGAGGTGTGGAGTTCAAGATAGCCGAAATAGATGAAGATTTCGGCCATTATGAGAGGTTCCTCGATATAAATATGCACCCCTCCAATAACATAACGAGCGGTCAAGTGATGCTTAGCGTGATATTAGGGGAGAGGAGGGGGCATTATCTCGGACAGACGATAAGGTTGATCCCTCACGTCACTAACGAGATCAAGAGCAGGATATACGGGGTGGCTGAAAGGGAGAGGCCCGATGTACTAATCGTAGAGCTCGGTGGAACTGTAGGAGATTACGAGGCTATGGCTTTCGTTGAAGCCCTCAGGCAACTAAGATTGGAGCTAGGCAGTGGGAATTCGCTGCATGTCCACGTTACATATGTTCCTTTCGTTGAAACAGTAGGAGAATTTAAGACGAAGCCAGCTCAACTGTTCTTCAGGGAGATCCTAGCCGCAGGTCTACCGCCGGATATAGTTATCGCTAGGACCTCATCTCCTCTACCGGAAAACGTGAAGAAGAAGCTGGCTCTCTATGCTAGCGTCCCCCTTAATTCCGTTTTCGATGACCCGAACTTAAGCGTTACTTACGAGCTACCTCTATATCTGGAGAATCAAGGATTTGGTAAGATACTCTCCGAGAAGCTCCACATAGATGGCAGCCCCGATCTGAGCGAGTGGGAGGAGATAGTGAGGAAGTTCAAGGTAGGTATCAGGAAGAGGATAGCGATGGTCGGGAAATACTGGAGGATGGCGGATGTCTACATCTCCATATTAGAAGCAATTAAGCATGCCGGGGCCTCTCTAGGGGTCCTCCCGGAGATAATTCCCGTGGATTCTGAGTGTATAGAGAGGGGTGATGAACTGGAGAAGATGGAGGGCGCAGATGGAATAGTTTTAACACCAGGTTTCGGGTCGAGGGGGACCGAGGGGATGATATACGCCGCCTCTTGGGCGCTAAAAAATGAGAAGCCCTTCTTAGGCATATGCTTCGGCGCTCAGCTAGCTACAGTAGCTTTCGCTAGGGAGGTGATGGGCTGGAAGGGAGCTAATTCCACTGAGATAGATGCGAACACTCCGTGGCCTGTAGTAGATCTCCTCCCGGAGCAGGAGGCAGTCAAGGAGGTCGGGGGAACGATGAGGCTCGGAGGTCACGAAGTCGTATTGCTGGGAGGGAAGCTGAGGGCCGCTTACGGGAGGGATAGGATAGTGGAGAGGTTCAGGCACAGGTATCACATAATAAAGGAGTACGCTGAGAGGATGGAAGGAGCGGGTTATAGAGTGACTGCAGTAGATCCCTCGGGGGAGATAATAAACGCCTTCGAAGTTGAAGGCCACCCATATTTCGTCGGAGTTCAGTTCCATCCGGAGTTCAAATCCAGGCCCGGGAGGCCCAGCCCGACATACGTCTCATTTATAGAAGCCGCTAAAGGGATCTGAAGACGGACTTAGCTACCTCGACGACTTTCTCAACTTCCTCATCAGTCATGCAGTGATATAAGGGAAGATATAGTATTTCCTCACAGAGGGCCTTAGCATTCGGCGTGTCTCCGGAGATCTCGAGATCCTCGAATAGTGTGCTGAGGAAATTATGATATCTATCCTTTAATTTTGAGATCACGGGTTGTTCCTGCAGGGGCATCGGATAAGCTGCTCTGGCCATAACGCCTTCCTCGGCCAAGAGCTTCAGTGCTTTATCCCTCTTCCCTCTCACCCTCACCGGGTAGAGGTGCCAGACGGGATCGGCCCATTCAGCGACATATGGCGTTTCAACAAGATCCGATAATTCTTCCGTGTAAATTGAAGCTATCTCCTTCCTCCTTCTGTTGAATTCATCTAATCTTTCGAGCTGAACCAATCCTATTGCAGCATTTATCTCAGTCATCCTGTAATTGAATCCTATGAAGTGATGCTCATATTTTGAGATCTGCCCCTGATCCCTGATGGCTCTAGCCCTTAAGTATATCTCCTCATCGTTCGTCGTTATAATACCCCCTTCCCCTGTAGTCATGTTCTTAGTCGGATAGAAGCTGAAGGCTCCTACCTCACCTATAGCCCCAACTTTCCGGCCCTTGTAGAGGGCTCCGTGTGCCTGAGCGCAATCCTCCAAAATTAGGATCTCCCTTTCCCCCAAAACTTCTCCAATAGCATCTAAATCAGCTGGATGCCCATGTATATGGACAGGTACTACCGCCTTAGTCCTCCCCGAGATCTTCCTCTTGACATCTTTCGGATCCATCGTACCTGTCCTCGGATCGACATCGACGAAGACGGGTCTAGCTCCCGAGAGTATTACGGTCGATGCCGTCGCGAAAAACGTATAGCTGGGGACTATGACCTCATCCCCGGGTCCAACGCCCATTGCAATAAGGGCTACATGTAATGCAGCCGTACCGTTGGAAACAGCGATGGCATACTTACTTCCCACATAGGAGGAGAAGGACCTCTCGAATCTCTCAACGAGCTCTCCTTGAGCCAGTTTTCCGGATCTCAGGACTTCAGATACGCTTAAGATCTCCCTCTCACCTATGCATGGCTTAGATATCGGTATCAAAGCAATCCCCTAGAGCTACCACCCGAGTTTAGATAAATGTGCTATGACGGGAGTCGAATTCCTCATGTAACCCTTCAGATAGACAGTTTGAGTGATAAGGACCTACTTTTCTTCCCAAGATAGATAAAGTTTATTGATGCTTAAGGGATTCTAGGTAGAGATTTTGATGTATGCCTCAGGGATATATTAAGACCGGTAGGCCCAAGAAGTAAGATACCGCTGAGGCGACTATGGGTACTGAGATGTTGTCCTCAATACCATAGAGCTCGGATATCGATGAGGCCGCCGCTAATATCAATGACTCAATCAATTTACCAGTTATGGGGATCAAAATTATATAGAATGACAAGAATCCGGAAAGTGTCCCTTCGATTGTTTTATTGCTGAACGGGACACCTCTTCTCCCAAAATTCATCCCGAAAATAGCGGAAATTCCGTCAACGAATACTAAGGCTAAAACGCCGTAGATCATGTGGTGTCCAAATATGAAGTATGAGGATGCCCCTCCGATGAGACCTGACATCATGCCCAACCATCCGCTCCTCCTCTCGTAATCCCTCTCTACCATGCTTATCAATTTCTCAAAGGATTCTACCATAGCTTCCAGATGCCTGACTTGGGGGATTTGCATACTCACCTTGAGCCATTCGGGAAGGCCCTTAACCTGAGTTGAATATATTATCCCTCCCAAGGCTAGAGCCGCTCCATAGACGATCCCAGGCTCTATATAACCCCTCAAAAATAGAGGGATAGCCAGTAAGAGTGAGAAGATCACATGGATAAGCTTTCTTATAGTCTCCCCGATCATCCAATCCCCTGAGGGAGTAAGAACATCACTAAGGCCGATATAAGCGGTACCGTTATATTATCATCTACTCCCTTCATTTTTTCGATCGCTGTAGCAATCAAAGATGCGATTATCCCAGGGAGACCCTTATAATACCATCCTATGGGTAAGGAAACTAGAAGCATCGCTAAACTTCCGGAAAGACCCTTACTCCACCTTCCATAAACCTTATTCCTCACTATACCGGTGACTCCATCACCTACAGCCATGAAAAGCGCAGAAGCTATGCCAGCATTCGGATCCAAGTACCAGAACCCGCATACGACAAGTGTCCAAGTCAGACAGAACCAGACCTCACCCCAGTTCCCCTCTACTTGGAACCAATCGAACTTCTTCCCCTCAAGTCTCGGGATGAAAGTGAGTGCAAACATTCCTAATCCTCCGATCAGGGGTATGGCCGGAGAATTGAAGATGTAAGGAGCTAGGAATGCTGCAACACCTCCAGTGAGTATGTGTATTATCTTCCTTGCGACATAGAAGTTCTGCCATCTCTCCACCCTCTTAGCTATGAAGAAAATGACTAGGAGTATCCATGCAACTAAGATAACCAACCAGAGGAACTCATTAGGACCGGGTCTGAAGTAAAGATAGGTATACAGCGAGATTATCGCGATCGAGGTCAGGATTATTAGACTTATGACTTTTTCTCTCATCTCACGGAGTGGGTCAGCCCAAATAAAAAATATACGTAATATCTATGAAGAAAAAATTAATTATTAATTGAATATTAAGAATAAAAAATTCTTACTACTGTATTAAAAATATATAATTTTTACAAAATTCTGAAAAAAGTGATATAGGTCTAGTCAATTCTAAGGGTTTCCCGCGGTAGATTTATAGACCCGAGGTACCATGAGTTCTCGATGATTGATCTACTAAACTTACTGAGCGAAATGAGGCTGGGCAAGGAGCCCGATGATAGAGAGGTCATGGAGGCTTTAAAACAACTTCGTGAGAGGTTCCACGAGATATCCCATATACTACTTTCGGAGGAGAATAAGATACCTCTCAGGAGGATTATAGTTAGGGGAATCCTCATCGCAGATGAAGATCTCTTCTTAGCATGTGAGGAGCACGATTCTCTGAGAAAGGAAGCTTATCAGGCTGTCAGATCTATGAGCATTGATGAGCTTGAGAGGGCTTCCGTGGAAATAATAGCTAAGAACTTGGAGAGGACATTGCTAGGCGGTTTCATAATGAGAAGGATAGATTAAATCGGGGCGGGGGGACTCGAACCCCCGGCCTGCCGGTTTCTGTGGGAGCTGCCGCTGACGGAGCGTCAATAGACGCCCACTACAGCCGGCCGCTCTACCAGGCTGAGCTACGCCCCGCCATCCATAACCCTGGCATAAGTAATATATTAACGTTACTGCCTCCCTACCGTGAACCTAAACCCCTCGTACCTCGAACGGTATTCCCATATACTCAGAAACTCTCTTGAATACCTCTAAGTCCTGCTTGTTCCTAGTCACTAAGAGTACCTCCTCGATGGGAGACGCCTTTATTTCCTCAAGTATTATCCTAACGGATTCTTCCACCGGAACTCCCCCAACTCCAGCTCCCATCGCAGGAAAAGCTATACTCCTAATCCCGAGCTCTTCCCCCTTCTTCAAAGATGCTTTGACAGCAGCCCTTATGTATTCGGGGCTACTGGATCCCCCCGGGCTCTCCACGGTGGGTGCATGTATCACATATTTCGCTTTTAACTTCCCAGCTGAGGTCTCTATGGCTTCACCTATCTTTAAAGGTGCCTTTCTCATGGCCTCCCTCTCTATTTCCTCCCCTCCCTTTCTCTTTATAGCTCCGGCAACGCCCCCTCCCATCATCAAGAATACGTTGGCCGGGTTGACGATAGCATCGGACTCAACTTCCGTTATGTCCCCCAGCACGAGGATCAGCCTTGGCATAATACCCATAACATCATGGTATTTTAAAATCTTGTATCGTCAGGTCTGAGCATCCTAGGTACGCCACCCTCTATCCTGTATTCAGCCCCGCAGCTCTTACAGGAGAGCTTCCCACTCATAACCTCGAGCTCCATGCACGCAATACAATTATTGGGATCCTCAGGTTGGGAACCGATGAAAGCACACCATCTCTCACATAAAGGTCTCTCAGGCGTGGTGGGGAGCCTATTCTCTTTTATCTCGTTCTCTACTATTAATTCAAGGGGGAAGCTCAGACATGAGGGGCATGCGAGCAGATCCAGGAGTCTCCTCTTCAAGCGATCACCCGGAAACCCCGATACAGAGGAGTTACACATTTAAAAATGATCCTACGAGAAATTGATGAGTTTTTGAGCCCTCATCCCATTACTAAGGGAGCTTTGGGGAGCAGAGGGGCATCCTTATCTAGAATTCATATGAGATCACTTAGAAATGAAGGATTTAGCCCTAATGCTATGCGATAACTCCTTTAGTCGATTCTGGCTCCTTATCATGAGAAAACCTAAAATACTTTTTAGTTTACATCGAGTGGGCAGCGGCATGAGCGGAGATCATAAATTCGAGATTCAGATAATAAAACAGAATAGGGCTATGAGAGTCGAAAAGGAATACAAAGAAAGGATGAAAGAACTCTACGGGGATAAAATAGTCTCCAAATTTTCCAAGGATGCAGTGGAATGCCCCATTTTCGGGAAGACTGTGAGCTTCCTGATATGCATGGGGTGTCCCAATTACGTCAGAAGATTCAAGGGCGTGGTTCACTGCAAGGGAGAGTCGATAGCTAACCCTGAGAGGTCATAGCTTCCCCGATTTTCTCGATTTCCTAGCGATCATGAGTGATGCTGCAGTCGCAGATACTATGGATGCCGATATTCCGAGTGCTAGGAACATTAGAGGATTCAATTTACCCTCATAGCTGCTAGCCTCAGCGATAGACTCGTTTGGGTATCTCATTCCCTTAATTAGAGGTCCTGTAACATTCTGAGTTATATTAGTCGGAGAGAGCTCAGGGACCTGCTTCGAGTATAAGTTCATAGTGAACATGTACCACGGGAATAGCATGAGAATGCCTATAAGGAGGCCAATTATTGCGCTTCTCACCAATATCTCCTTAGGTGCTGTTCTAATTGTCCTGAGAGCCTCATATATTTTATCTCTCTCCTCGCTAGAGGTCATGATTATGAATGCTGAGGAAGCCAGTGTGTAGAGAGTTTTCTGACCTCTTTTACCCGCCATTTTAGCTACAGGCCTTATTAAACCTGCGCTCTGAAGCTTATCTATGTGGAATATTACCGTAGTTATTGGAAGATCTAGCTCCTTGGCCAGATCATTGGGGCTCATTAATCTCTCCTTCAAAAGGGCTAGGATCCTCCTACCAATATCGCTAGATATCTCTTGCCCCAAGATTTTAAGTCTCTCGTCCTCTAATGTGAATATTTCCCACTCCATTTTTCCTCAAGACTTATGGGAGCTCCAGATTTAAATCATTCTAATAACTTCGAATCACCTCGCACCTTTCGACCACCTCAGGATGAGCTCAGATGCCTCAAGCAGATCATGCACTACATGATCCGCGAGCCTCACTATCCTCTCGGATCTGGGCCTGAACGCTATCTTCAGTCCCAAGTCCATCTCGAATATGGAGAGATCGCTATCCCCATCGCCCACGAAAGCCACTCTGGTCAGAGGTATACCATAACCCCTAGCGACTTCCTCAAGTACAGATCCCTTCTCATCTGGTGGGAGGTCCTCAGCCAATCCTATTACCTCATTTCCCTCTAAAAGGAGTCTTGTACTCTTACAGAAGTCCATCCCAAGCCTCTCGCAGATCTTATCAGCGATCACGTTCAGCCCGGAGCTTATGACACCGACGATGAAGCCAGAATCCTTAAGCATTTTTATGGATCTCTCCGAGTTCTCCATCAATCTTATGGAATCCACTCTCCTTAGAACTTCCGAAAAATCCCTTCTCCTCCAAGAAGATACATCGAGCTCCGCCCATCTCCTGTAATCTATCTCTCCCCTCTCATACATCTGCCTGTAAATGCGAGCCTCTTCCTCAGTCCCTAAGATCTCATGAATGAACTCCCAGGAACTTTTTACCTCAATGAGCGTCCCATCCATATCGAAGCAGGCCATGTACCTCATTGAGTCTTTACCTCAGGTCCACTATTTATTAGGAGAGGAGTATTTCATTCCAATAAATGGAATATGAGGGCCGGGCCAATTTATTTAAAACACTACCGGGTCGCTGAGTGAGGAGGGTATAGGTTGTATAGCGACCTAAAAGATGTGAGATTGATGCAGGTCGGCCAGGGTGATTGGCTCTCCTGGATATTCTTCATAATATTCATCATGATAATGCAATTCTACGCGAATAGACTGCAGGCCCAGATATGGATAAGCGAGATAAGCAGGGCCCTATCAAAGCTGGAGGAGTATAGCAATGACTCCGCTAGGAAATTCATAGAGGAGGCATCCAAGTACGGGAGATCTCAGGAAGAAGTAAAATCCATTTACAACAAAGTCAAGGGATTCTTCCTGATAGAGCCAGTCACCTTAGATCCATATGGAGCTGTAAGGAGGCTTGAGCATCTCTTAAATACGATGAGAGACCACCTTAATGCGTTAATGAAGGATATAGCCCCTAATGCAGATGGCTGGAAGAGATCCAACTTGAGGGACCAGATGGCTAGCGCTTTGACTCTCGACATGATATATAGAATCATAAGGCACTACTTCATCCTCGGGAGGAAGACCCAGAACTTAATATACATAGCTCAGATACAGATGCTCCTCCCCGAGATAATGAGGATAGCTAAAGCCTATTGGAAAGCAGGTGACGCTTTCAGACTCGGGATACCGATAGGTGATGGGATAGGTCCTCTAGTCGCTTTGAAATTGATGAACGGTGCTGAATTCACAGAGATCGCTGAAAACATAGTGGGAGCTGAAGTAGATATCGAGGGGAGGAGAGTGATGGTGATAAAGGCGAAGGGGCCAGGTTCTGAAGTTGGAAGGCCTGGTTTAGCGATAGAAAGGATTGTAGAGGGTAGAGAAGGCAAAGTTTCCCTCATAATAACGATAGATGCCGCTTCTAAGCTAGAGGGAGAGCCCACAGCAGAGATAGCTGAGGGTATAGGGGCAGCTATAGGCGATCCTGGACCTGAGAAGTATAAGATAGAGGAAGTAGCTACGAAGTATGCCGTACCTCTGCATGCGATCGCGATAAAGGAGGATCAACTAGATGCCATAACGAGCATGAGCGAGGAGATAGCGAGATCAGTTGATGAAGTTATAGGGAGAGTGAAGGCGACCATAGTATCGAAGACCCTGCCCGGAGATTATGTAATAGTAGCGGGAATAGGGAACACTATGGGCATAGGGAACAGGATGGGAGGTGCATGAACATGTCTGAAGAGAAGAAAAAGGTACCAATTGGATTCTATCTCCTCTGGATAGCCTCTCTAGCTGGAATACTGATAATATCAGTCGTCTTCCTCTATCTGGGGCTCACGAGCCTCAGTGGAGGTAATATGGGGGAGTCCATTCTCAACGTGGTCATGGGCATCGCGGGCCTCGGGATAGCCGCGAAAGTAGGATATGATATGTTGAGGACGAGGATGTCATTCAAGGAGGAGACTTTCGAAGTCCTGAGCGAGCTGAAGTGTGGAAATTGCGGGGAAAAGATTGTGAGAGAGTTCAAGGAGGGGGATTTCGTTGGTGCAGTTTCAGAAGGGGATAAATGTCCCAAGTGCCAGCAACCAGCGCTGATAGTGAATATATACTCGAGGACACCGAAGGGGAAGGAGAAGAAGTATTGAATTCGGTGAAGTTAGTTGAGGGGAACTAAGATACACGTAGTCCCATGCGTAGTCGTATTCAATAAAGAGGGGAAGGTCCTCCTGCTGAAGAGGGCTAGGAGCAAGAGGAACGGGGGGAAGTGGGAGATACCTGGGGGTAGCCTGAAGTACGGCGAGTCCCCTAGGAAAGGAGCTATAAGGGAGCTCATGGAAGAGACTGGAATAAGACTGAATCCTCTATTCATAATTCCAGTGGATACATTCGGATTCCTCTACCCAGAGATGGGGGTCGAGTTCATAATACCCCTATATTCTGTTAAAGTTGGAGAATTCGAGCCGAGGATAAGAGGAGAGGAGCACGATGGATGGGGCTGGTTCACAATAGATGAGATTAAGGAAATGGAGTTGAGGGATGAGAGCATGAAGGGAGCCTATATTATGGTCCTGGCAGCTAAGAAAGTTATGGATAAACTGGGAGGGAATGTTAGATCATCCGAATATGACGGACTCCCTTCCGAAGAGCCTAGCGCTTAACACGAGGAAGATTACCAGATAAATGACTGAGGAGAAGAATGATGTGGCGATAGCTAGTGGGTCGCTCATCAGGATAGTATCCCTGGCGAACATCGCGAGGCTCGTAATGGGAAGAAGCCTGAGGAGCGGGTGCAGGGATGTTGGTGCATAAGGTACAATGATCATAGGTAGCATTAAAACGAAGAAGAGCGCTCCCACATACTGTTCAGCTTCCTTAAATGTCTTAGCGAATGAAGATGCAGCAACTAGTGCTGCATTTCCGGTAAGCCCTCCTAATATCACTGTAAGAAGTACGCCGAGTATCGCGTAGACTGGATTGGGGAGCCCCATCGTTACGGTCTGATTAGATCCCACTCCCGATAAGGAGAACTCTAGGGACAGCCCTATCCCTAATAAAGTTGAGAGAAATGTTGATAAACCGCTTATAATCGATAGAACTATTAGAGAAGAGAACTTACCGAGGAGAATCTCTATCTTACTGACAGGATTTGTGAGCAAGGCCTCTATCGTCCTCCTCTCCCTCTCACCCGCTACCATATCTATCGCGAACGTCCCCGCTCCAGTTATCGCTATTACCCCTACCATCATAGGCAGGATCATCGCAGTTATCATCTCACCAGCTCCAACCTCTCCGCCCGACCTAGTCACCTGCTTAGCCACAGCGATCACTGGATTAACATAATCGATGGATAAATTGATCTCTTTCAGCCTATCCAGCAAAACTTTCCTGGAATATGATGATATAGGCTCCTGCACCACTCCGATTGCTGAAGAGGATTTCGTGCTGAGAGGATCATAGTAATAGAATACTTGGGAGCTTCTGCCTCTGCTCAAATTTTCCGAGAATCCTGAAGGTACTTCGACTATTAAATCGATATCTCCGTTCAATATCATCTCGCTGTAGTTTCCTTTACAATCGAATCTAATGGATAAATCCGCTTCCGATATGGAATTGAAGTAACTGACGAGATCCGTGGCATTCTTATCGCATATAACGACCATCACTTTAGGAGGAAGCGTCTTCGGGCTGATCATGACTATAGGAAGGGCTATTATGATGGGCATCAGTACTAGAGGAAGTATAATGACATTCAATATCGTTCTCCTATCCCTAATAGCCTCTAAAAACTCCTTCCAAGCTACTACAATCCAGCCTCTCTTAGGGAGGCCATAACCCATCTGACCCAAGCCCCTGGTGAACTTAACTATTCCCGAAGATCCCTTAAACAACCTTCTCAATGACCTCACCCCTGACCATCCTCAGGAAGATCTCTTCAAACTCCTTCTCCTCATATAACTTCTCTAGATCCTCTCTCTTACCGACATACCTCATTTTACCTTCACTTATGATGCCCACGTGAGTGCAGAGCTTCTCAGCTTCCCACATGTTATGAGTTGATAGTATGACTGTCCTCCCGGCCCTCGCATAATCCACTATCATATTCCTTATCTCCCTCGCGCTCATGACATCCACGCCTAAAGTGGGCTCATCGAGTATGAGAATAGGAGGCTCATCCAGTATTGCCCTAGCGAAAGCGACCTTCTGCTTCTGTCCCTTCGAGAGCTTATCAGCTATCGTGAATCTCTTCTCCTCAAGCCCCAAGATCTTCAATAGCTCGCTCACTCTCCTCCTGAGCTTGTGCTCATCCATTCCCCTCATCTTACCGAAGTATATTAAGTTCTCCTCAGCAGTCAACCTAGGATAGATCCCGGTATCCTCCGGCATTACTCCCATTAAGCTCTTCGCCTTTCTAGGCTCCTCCCAGACATCGATCCCGAGCACTCTCACAGATCCGCTATCTGGCCTCAAGACGCCGTAGATCATCCTGAGTGTCGTAGTCTTACCAGCTCCATTCGGTCCCAGTAGACCGAAGATAGATCCTTCCTCAACATCGAACGAAATATTATTAACGGCTTTGACCTCTCCGAAGGATTTCGAAAGATTCTTTACTTCTACAGCGGGCATGAATGACCCTCACTATTATATACTCCATCCTCGGGAATGTGAGATGAGGTTATTTAAGCTTTCACTGTCGATGGTATCTCTAGCAATCGTATTACTACTGATCAATGCCGCTAGTGGCCAAACAGCCCTACTTGGAGTCTCGAGAGCTGAGGTTATAGCCGGTGATATATTCTACGCCTTTTATAACATCACCACAACGAAGGACAAGCCTATTATAGGGTTCGAGCTTACAGTGATAGCTCCCAAAGGCTGGAAAGTCGAACGCTATAAAGCTAGTGGAATAACGATGGATGGAAAGGATATCAAGATAGAATGGAACGGATCTAAGGCATTTTATCGGGGAGATGGTGCATCCCTAGCTCAGGTCTCCTTCTTAGTCTGGGTTCCCCCTTATGAGAGCGGTCCGAGGAGTCTGGAGGCCAGCGGATACATACTCGTGAGAGAAGGAGGAGATTTGAAGAGATATGATGTTTTCGGATCGAAGCAAGTTAATGTGCATCCTTGGGAGCCCATGGTATTCCTAAATCTTAGTAAGACAAGTATCACACCTCCAGGAATCCTAAAGGCTTCTTTAAGGATACTGACAGCCCCTCCCCTATATCCCGCGGACATGAGGAACGTAGTCATAAAAGTTGAGGATTCCATTAAGGGAATTGTATATCAGGAGAACAGGGAATACTGGCCATTTGGCACGGTGATGGAAGCTCAATTTCCAATAGAGATTCCGCAGGATGCCCCCGGAGGGAAGCAGATCGTTAGTGTAACTGTTGAGTATGAGGTCTTCGGGAGTAAGCTATCGACGCATGTGGATTACCCATATGAAGTGATAAAGCCCTCCAAGGTCATCATAGAGAGGGTAGATGCCCCGAAGGAGATATATCTCGATGAGCCTCTGAGCCTGAGCGTAGTTGTGGTGAACCCATCCTCCTTCGATGCTTTGGATGTTGAGATACACGCTAAACTGGGAGAGGATTATCAATCGATCAAAGTGGGGAAATTGGCCCCGGGTGATTATGCGATAAAGAATCTGACCCTCAAGCCCAATAAGGTTGGGGAGGCCAATCTGAGCGTATGGGCCGTTTGGACTCAGGAATATCCCAGGAACACTTTGATGAGTGAGAAGAAGTCGTTAAACTTGACAGTGAAGGAGAGAGGGAACTATCTCACCATATTCGCTGGATTCATCGTGCTGGTGATCTTAGTTGCGGCAGTTAAGTACGCTCTTAAGAAGAGAGGAACTGGAGAGCCTAAGGAGTAGATTAGAGCTTAAAATACCACCTAAGAATGAGTGGGAGGAGTTCAGATTTGAGATAGATGGATATTCTGGTATAGTCTACAAGAATGGGAAGGTCGTATATCATGAAGCTCTAGTCAGTTTAATAGAGAGCATACTGATGGAGGATGAATGCATCGAGATAGGATCAGATGAGGCTGGGAAAGGCGAGAGGGAAGGGCCCATAGTAGTGGCGGCTGTTGCTCTGGACGGTGAGGGGAGGAAATTCCTCAGGGCCAGGGGTCTCCTTGAATCGAAATCGGTCCCTAAGAAGAGGATAGAGGAGTTAGCGGGGTTGATAAGGGAGGTATCGATCTCGAGCCATGTAAAGAGGGTGAGCCCAGAGGAGCTCCGGGAATTATGGAATAGAGGAAATCTCAATGATCTGCTCTCAATTTGGCACTTTGAGGTCGTTAAGGAGGTCTTGAAGGATACGGAGGCCTGTAGAATAATCGTAGATTCTTTCGATAGGAGAAGATTGGAAGAAGCTTTTTCCCAGATCAAGGGGATTGAAGTGATAATAGAGAGCGGAGCAGATCTGAAGTACCCTTCCGTGGCTGCGGCTAGCATCCTAGCCAAGTTTGAGTACCAGAAAAGCGATAAAACTGGGATAAAATGGACCTAATCCCTCTCTGAAAGAAACCTCTGAGGAAATTCCCGTTCAATGAACTGAAGTAATTCTTGTTATCTCATTATATGGTAAAAAATCGGGGAGATCAGTCTGGTAGTGGATGCTTATATCCTATCTTCCTCAAGAACTCCATCCTCTCCTTTATCTCCTCCTTACCCTCCACGCCCAATGGCTTACCGCCATCTATAACTCCCAGTATCCCCCTACCATCACCGAATTCAGCTACTATGACTTTGAGCGGATTAGCCGTCGCCGCATGAATAGTTGCTATCTCCGGGAGCTGTTTCAATCTTGGAAGGACATTCACAGGCCAAGCATCCTTCATTAGTATGACTAGGGAGTGACCCGCTCCTATCTTGAGCGCCATCTCCACAGCGGCTTCAACGAGCTTCTCATCGTTTCCGGCTTTCCTGACCAATCTGGGACCCGATGATTCACAAAATGCCAATCCGAACTTTATACATGAACATGAATCGGCCAGGGCCTCAAATACATCCTCGACAGTCTTTATGAAATGGGAAGTCGCTATTATTATATTGCATCCCTCGGGCGGGGTTACATCCACTACCTCCAACTTGAGCTCCATAGTCTCGCCCCTATTCATGGAACTCCATCAATAAATTCCTTTCTTCGAGGTGGCGGGGATAACTTATGTGGGAGGGATTCTCAATCGGTATTAATATGAAAATTATTAACATACAGATGATCAATAGTAAATCTATGTTTGATATTCAACAGATTTGAATCTAATAGAAATATTTCCAACGTATAAGGAGATCATGCCCTGCGTTCCCTGAAGAATTTTATAATGAACTTCTCCTATTCGGACTGATGTGGGACGCGATAGTCATAGGAGCGGGGCCTTCCGGCTCTGTCACGGCCTATCTACTAGCTAAAAAGGGATATAAAACACTCATCCTCGATATGAAGGATTTCCCGAGGTACAAATCATGCGGAGGTGGAGTTACTTGGAGGGCTTACAACCTCCTGAGGGAATTGGGCATAAAGCTCAGATCCCCGGAGGCTTACCATAAGGAAGTGGTCATCAGAGGCTTCGGGGAGGAGATAAAGGTTAGATCCGATGAGGAATTCGCTGTCGCTACTTTGGATAGGAGGAAACTGGATAAGGAACTTCTAGATGAAGCGATCGCTCAGGGAGCTGAGTTCAGAAAGGAAAAAGTGAGCGGAGTCATTTCGAAGGAGGATAGAGTGGAAGTTATCGGTTCAGGATTCTCCTCTCGCTATGTTATAGGAGCTGATGGCGCATACTCTATTACGGCGATCTCCTCGGGTATAAGGAACTGCTGGAGGAACGATGATATAATATTCGCGATAGAGGGGAGAGCGCCTCTCTATGATGAGCTCACCTTCATCGTGGATGCCTCACCATCCGGCTACGGCTGGATCTTCCCTAGGGGAGAGGATTCGAATGCTGGCGTGGGAGGAATTTCTTCAAAATCTAGGGAAGTAATCAAGGCGTTCGAGGAGTTCTCTAAGAGGTATAAGGTTGAGAAAGTCGGGAATTGGATCATACCGACTGGTGGGCACGATAAACAGATAGCGAAAGGCAGGGTCCTACTCGTAGGGGATGCAGCTGGATTGGCGGATCCTCTGACAGGTGAAGGATTATACTATGCATTTAAGAGCGCCCTAGAGTGCTCAAAATCCTTGGAATCGGAGGATCCAGCTCTATCTTATAGCGAGAATATGGGCGATGTCATGGAGGAACTTAGACTTAAAAGAAAAGCTAGGAATATAATAGTGCCTCGCATGGGCTTCTTCTTCAAGATGTTCGTATCCTATCCAGAGATCGCCAGGAGGTACATGCTCACCTCAATAGGTAGATTGGATTTCAAGGAATTCTGGAGATGGGGAATCCTGAGGATTCCGAAGGCGATGATGAGAAGAGCTTCAAAGGTTCTCAAGGAATCCCTCTAGCGAGATCCAACCCCTCAGGATTTTAGGTATCCTTAGGGATCTAATCAACAGATTCAAGTCGAACCTCAGCTTCAATTGCCTCATAGCATCCCCTAGCTCTGGAAACTTGAGGGGCTCAGATCTCAAAGCAGCCCTCATTCCCTCTCTTACCTGCCAAACGCCAACGGGTGCATAATATTCAGGTCCGATCTCCCTAATAGCAATGACGGCAGCTTGCCTCTTCATACTAGCGAGCTTCTCCAGGATAGCGAGCCTCATCGCGTAGTGACCTCCGTCCATATACTCTAGCCCGAGCCGGCCTATCTCCGAGTTCAGCATCACCACGGGTTCATCGCTCCCCTTAGTCCATAACCCCCTCGGCATCCAAGCCTCAACTATCTCCAGCATGTAGGGGCCAGGAGCGATCAATACGAAGTAACGGTTTCCCTCATAGTTGCTCTGGAAGAGCATAACTTCCCCAGAGTATATTGGCAAATATTCTATTTCCCTCCTGAGGAAATCTCCTATGATAGAATCAGTCGCTGTTATTGCCCATTTAGTCGGTACAAGTTTTCTTCTAGCTCTATTCCCCAGGCCGCCGAGCGAAAGAATTTTAGATATCGCATAAACATCTACTCCCCTATTATAAGTCTCCCAGATGATCTCCGAGGCCCTAACATCGCTATCATAGAATGCTCTCTCCAAACTCGAAGGTATCTTAGGGTTTTCGGTCAGCTTAATTCTCTCAGCAGGTGCTGATGGTCCTATTGGAGCTAGTATACCATCGAAACTCACTCTAGGCTTTGGGATTCTGACTAGTTCTACGTTGATACCAACTGGAGAGTAACTCATTGCGGAGAACCTTAGTTCCTCTAATCTAGGATCATCTACATTCCTTATGTGTGATCTGAAGTTCGCATAGATCTGAGAAGAAAATCTAGCTATAATATAACTTAAATCCTTTGAAATCCAAAATTTAGGGTTTTCTGGTAGATCGGGCTCTATTTGGGATACTGTAGGCCCCACTAAAACGCGAGGATACCCTCTCTCACTGACTAAGGATGAGGGAGGGGTGAAACCATCTATCAACCTTCCAAAATCCAATCTCGTGCTGAATTTGATCCTCTCAACTATAGGACATCTCTTAAGGCCACAGAGCATCTTACTCCCTTTACATCTAACGCAGAAATCTGCGTTAATCTTCAGGCTCATGATATCCCTTCAACGCTTCCTCCTTGAGTAAGCCCGGCTTCAAGCGATAAACTTTTCCCCTTCCATTCACCCTCTCCAGGATCCCCATATTGCACATAGCATTCAATCTCTCAGCAACGATCCTCCTGGAAGATTTTCCCCTCATCCTCTTGACTTCCTCAGTTATCTCAGAGATGTTCCTCGGCTCACCATCGGATAGCACTCTCACTATAGCCCTATCTATATCGCTTGAGACGATACGCGATATCCTCTCCAGGTTCGCTATCTTACCGAGGATCGATGCGTATATAGATAAGAGGGATTTATAGGTCTCTATTAGCTTCTTATCCTCCTCAAGACTCCCTATCCTAGATTCTATCCTATTTAATTTCTCCATCACTTGCGATAGTATTTCTTTGATCTCCCTGAGTTCATCCAATTGAGCACCCCCCTGAGCTCAGGAGCTGCAAGCCTCGCGAGTTCACGAGATAGTTTCTCATCCAATCCGCTCTTCCGGAGCTCGCTCAGGGCTATCCTGAATGACCTATAAGATTTAATCTTTATTCTGATAAACAATATAAAAAATTTAAGAAGGAGAACTATAAAATATGGTATATATCTCATTAAGGAGATTAGTGAAGTTATTTTCTTGAGGGGTGTCAATCGCACTCCTCCTCTTCAAATTCCTCTCTTCCCCTCTCGGAGATGATATTCTTTATCAAACTCATGGGATTCTCGAAGTGCTGCTTAATCAATTCTACTATAAGTTCATCCGGAAGCCCTTGATCCTTCAGCTCCCTGTAAAATGATGCTATTGCCTTGGCCCTCTCTCTAACCTTCTCAGGATTATAGAGGATATCCATGAGCTCCTTCAACGGATCCATGAGGCCCTTAAGTAGATTGGGGACCTCTTCGCCCAGCACGGAAAATATTTCCTTCAGCTCCTCCACATCGCTTATCTCGGATCTCTCATCTTCCACTATCCCACCTTGAAATATCGGTGTTGAGGGAATAAAAGGAAGCTGGTCATTCATGAGCATTGAGTGCACAATTTTTTTATTTCATAAAATGGAAGGTAGTGATAGGGGAAAGAAAGGGAGGGAAATAGAATTTGGAGGAACCAGAGAAGGGATCAAGGCTCGCTATCGAAGCTGAAAACTTGACGAAGAGATTCGGAGCCTTTACTGCCGTTGATCATATAAACCTGAGGGTGAGGGTGGGGGAGAACTTCGGGTTGCTCGGGCCCAACGGCGCAGGGAAGACCACGACCATAAGGATGATAACAGGAGTTATCAAACCCACCGAGGGATCTGTGAGGGTTTTCGGTATAGATGTCGTGAAGGAGAGGGATAAGGCGATCAGGAAGATAGGCTATATGCCCCAGAGATTCAGCCTATATGAGGATCTTACGGTAGAGGAGAATCTAATGCTTTATGGCTCCCTCCAGGGGCTCAGAGGTCAGCATCTGAGGGAGAGAGTGAATGAGCTCATGGATAGATTCTATCTCAGGGAGATAAGGGGAAGGATGGCCGGGAGATTGAGCGGTGGTATGAAACAGAGGCTCAGCTTAGCTGTGGCATTAGTCCATGATCCGGATCTCCTCATCCTAGATGAGCCGACGGCCGGAGTGGACCCCCCGCTTCGGAGGAGATTCTGGGAGCACTTCAAGGAGCTAAACAAGGAGGGTAAGACGATCCTAGTAACTACTCATTACATGGATGAAGCGGAGAACTGCGATAGGCTAGCTCTCATGGGGGGCGGTAGGGTAATAGCGGAGGGGACCCCCCAGGAGATCAAGAGGAAAGCTATCGGTGGGGAGCTCGTAGAGCTGCGAGTAGATGGGGATCTTGAGCTTAAAGGGATCTCTGGTTTGAAAGAGGTATTGAAAAATAGTGATGGGAGTTATCTCCTTCTCGTGGAGGATTCGAGCTCCTTCCTCCCTGAAGTACTGAGGAGAGCTGAGCTAGCTGGTGTGAGGGTAAGATCGGCAAGTCCCGTATTCGTGAGCCTAGAGGAAGCATTTATAAGGTTAATGGGGTGAAAAAATGATATCAGAAGATGCTTATAGGGTAATTACAATAGTTAAGAAGGAACTAATTCAGCTAGCGAGGGACCCCAAGACTATAGCCATGGTCCTAATGATGCCGATAATGGTGACTATACTCTTCGGAATCGGGTATGGAGGGGAGGGGTCCGGGAAGTATCCCATAACGATCGTGGATCTCGATGGGAGGGAGGGATCTTTCAAGTTCATTGAGGAGCTCAGGGACTCCAGGTTATTCGAAATAAAAGCCATTTACAAATCGAAGGGGCAGGGATTCTCATCAGTTTACTCAGGAACTGTTTATGCATGTCTGATAATCCCTGAAAGCTTCACGGAAGATCTTATGGTCGGTAGAGCAACGAGAGTTGAGCTCTATTATGATGCGAGCAATCCGACGGTGGCTCAAGCTATAATGCAAGCAGTAGGTGTGGTAACTCAGCAGTACCAAGAGTGGGCCGCATCAAACTTCGGGACATTCGCGATACAGCCTATGTTCTACACTGTATATGGGCCAAAGGTCGAGAAGATTGAGAGCTTCATCCCCACTCTCATGGCCCTGATACTTCAGATGGTACCTACTAGTCTAATATCCGTATCCATATGCAGGGAGAGGGAGAAGGGCACATTCGAGCAATTCATAATGACACCGATAAGGCCCTTTGATGTCATATTCGGAAAATTGGTGGCATATTTCATAGCTACAATCTCCGATAGTATCTTAAGCCTATTAACAGCAATCCTGATCTTCAATGTTAAGCTCAGGGGGTCCCTCATCGATATGACAGTCGTCTCGCTAGTGTTCCTATTGAGTTCACTCAGCATGGGTCTCCTAATATCAGTATTCTCGAAGAATCAGCTTCAGGCTTATCAGGCTAGCATCTTCACATTCATCCCCAGCATGCTCTTCAGCGGTATGCTTGTACCAGTCGAGATACTCGGTCCAGAGGCCGGGACAATAGCATCTTTCATCCCAATGTATTACTTCATTAAAGCTTTCAGGAACGTCGCCCTGAAGGGATGGAGCTTCCTGATGGTGACAAATGAGCTCATAATAATCCTAGCCTTTTCAGCAGTTTTCCTCTCATTCTCCCTCAGATCCCTGAAGATGGAGGTGACTTGAATGAGGAAAATGCCCATCATATTATTACTCATTATATTTGGGGCCCTTCCAGTATCGGGGGAGAGCTACTTCATCGTCAAGGATTCTTACTGGGAGGGCTATGCCTTAGTTCTAGGAGCTAATAACACTTTCGTGATAGAGGCGAGGAGTTCCTACAGTGGGATCTTGAGCGATATAAATGCTACCCTTAAGATATACGATTTCGTCGGTTCAGATTATACGACTTCATTCTCCTATTCCGGATCTATCTTCCAAGGTCAGTCCCTATATATGAGATTCACCGTTTCAGTGCCGGCGAATGCGTATGCATCCCACTATAAGGCAGACTTGTTCCTGAAATTCAAAGCAAATGGAGTACCTCAGAATCAAGTGATACCCCTATTCATCACAGTTCAAGGCTCTCCTAGAGTCGTTTGCAGTATATCGGGCAGCGTGAGGCCCGGCTGGCCCGCTACTATCTATATAGAGGTCGAAAATATAGGGGACGGAGTCGCGAGGAACGTCATGGTATCCCTAACTCCTACGAGCCTAGGGGTTCAAGTAACCTCGCCGATAGATTTGGGACTCATGAACCCCGCTGAGAGTAGAAGAATTCAGACTGAGATTTATGTAGCTGATAACGTCGATGAGGCTGTTACTATAACAGCTACAGTGACTTGGGGAGCTCAAGTTGGGGCTGGGGGTCAATACACTACTACTCAAACTCTTTCAGCCTCTGAAGTCGGTCCGAAGGGGGTCAGTGTCTTCGCGAAGGACATTTACTTGGATCCAGGGGTGAACAATATGGTGCCTCTCCTAGTAGAGAATGAGGGGGATGAATGGGCTTATAGAGTGAAGATGACGATACAAACACCTCCTGGAGTCTCTGTAATCGGTAGTAATACGTTCGATTTAGGAGATTTGGGCCCGGGTAAATTAACGATGGTCCCCGTAAATTTAAGCACCCTACCTCAAACATCAGGGCCTATCCAGATTTTAGCATCATTGCAATGGCTAGATGCCGGTGGGGAGGAGAGAACATCCTCCTCAACCTTAGGATTCTACGTGAGGGTACCTATCGGCCCATTCCTCACGGCTCTCTCGGATAAGAGAGTTCTGAAGCCAGGGGTTCCCGAATCCGTCGTGGTTTATCTGAAGAATGATGGGAATGAGACAGCTAAGAATTTGAGAGCGAATCTCATAGCCTCTAAGGACCTCGCCGTTCTCTCAGAGACGGGAGTGAGTTTAGGGGACTTAGAGCCGGGAGCCTCGAAGGGAATATCCACACTACTCTATGCACCTAACATGAGCTACGGGAGCCTCATCCTTACGATCGAGCTTAACTATCTGGATGAGCACGATTCCACTAGGACACAAGCGATCCCAATCTCCTTCATCACTGAGTCCCCGAAGCAACCTCTTCTCATCCTAATACCGTTGAACAATGAGCTTAAGAACGATGAGACTAATGAGCTTTGCGTTAAGATCAAGAACGAAGGGGGATTGGCTAAAGACCTTAGGATAGAGCTAGCATTTCCCTCCCCAGAGATAGGGTCTATTGTCGGGACTGGGAGAGCTTATATCGACTCATTGGATAGAGGGGAAAGTGCTTTGAGAAACTTCACGGTATATCTCTCCCCAAATGTCTATGGAGCTGTTCAGATGATCGCGAGGCTCAGTTATAGAGATGAATCTGGGATAGATCACATGGATGTGACTACATTTGGTGTGAGGGCCTCGGGTGAGCCCAGGATAGAGGTAGCTCATGTATCCACGGTCCCGACTCCGATATATCCCGGGGATTCTAACGTAAGGCTAGTGACTTTGATAACGAACGTAGGAAGCTACGTTGCCAAGGATCTCAGGTTGAACCTCACATCTCTGCCCAGCTACGTTGAGCCATCCTACTCAGGCTCCGACACGTTCCTAATCCCCGCGCTCCCTCCGGGTCAGAGCATGGAGGTCAGCTTCATCTTGAAAATTAAGGAGAATGCCAGGCCGGGGAGATATGAGCTGAAGCTCGTCTCGAAATACGGTGAGGCTAAACTGCCCCTTCAGATAGATGAGAAAGCCTCCTTCGAGTTAATTGAGCTCAATGCATCCGGGAGACCGAGACCCGGGGATAGAGGAGTTAAACTGTCACTCATATTGAGGAACAGAGCTGATGTCACAGCTAATGATGCTGTGATAGAGATAGTAACTCCCTACCTAATAGGCACGACCTCTCTAGCGGTAGGGGATGTCCCCGCGAGGAGCAACACTTCCGCGATAATGGAAGTCGATATAGATAAACAGGCACCTCTACAGATTCCTATAGATATAAAGATAACTTGGAAACAGGATGGAAGGAGCCTATCTCAGACGATAAAAGCTAGCCTGAATTTGAGCGGCGGGGGAGGGATAGAGATCTGGGAAATCTTGATAGCTATTGCCTTACCACTGATAATAATATTGATTTTTAGGGGGAGGCTCCTCGATATCTTCTCACGAGCCCATAGTGAACAAGAGCCTTCATAGCTTTAACAGCTCTTTCGGGCTCCGGATATGCCGGTATCCCCTCCCTCTCAAACATTTTCCTGAATTCTACCGCATACTGTGAGCTACCCACATCCATCGCCACCACTGGCTTCTTATAACGCTTAACTACTTCCGCAAGCTTCCTCGGGAGCTCCCATGTCACACCCGGGACGTGATGTAAGGCTAGAACTACCACACCATGCACTCCCGGATCCTCCAATATAGCTTCCATAGCCCCCACGAATGAATCATCCGTAGCGCTGCCAGTCAGATCTATTGGATTTCCAAGAGCCGCTATAGGCGGAATCACGTTAGCCCTCTGAAGCTCTTTCAACTTCTCCTTCGTGGAATCGGAGAACTCAGCGAGCCTCAATCCGACAGCTTCCGTTTCATCAGCCGCCATAACACCGACTCCGCCCCCATCCGTCAGTATAGCTATCCTCTCCCCCTCAGCTGGAGGTTGCATAGAGAGAGCCTTAGCGGCATCGAAGAGCTCCTCCATATCCATAACCCTTATCACACCTGCCTGCCTGAATGCAGCATCATAGATAGAGTCGCTTCCAGCTATTGCAGCGGTATGAGAACTCGCAGCTCTGGCCCCTGCACTCGTCCTTCCGGCTTTTAAGACGACTATAGGCTTCTCCCTCGTCACCTCTCTGGCGAGCTCCAGGAACTCCCTCCCCTTCTCTATCGACTCAGCATACACTAAGATGACTCTCGTCATCGGATCGTCCTTTAAGTATTCTATGACGTCAACCTCATCGACATCAAGCTTATTACCATAACTCACGAATTTTGATAATCCGATATCCTCGCCGTACATGTAATCTAAGCAAGCGACTCCGAAGGCCCCGGATTGCGTGATTAAGGCTACGCTCCCGGGCTTAGGCCTTGGGGAGGAAATGTAGCTATTTCCTCGAATTTCCTTATCGATCGGAAGGAAGAGTGTATCCACTCCCGTTGAAGGGGATATTACGCCCACGCAATTAGGACCAATTACCCTGATTCCATACCTCCTCCTTATCTCATCTAGCATATTCTGTAGCTTGACCCCCTCCCCACCTACCTCAGCGAAACCCCCGCTTATAACGACGGCATTCCTTATACCCTTCCTCCCACACTCCTCGAGGGCTTGAGGTGTATTTGGTGCCGGAGTAACTATTATAGCTAATTCAGGTACATCCGGGATGTCTAGGACGCTCTTATAAGTCGGTACATTGAGTATCATTTCATCGGATCTCGGATTCACTGCATAAATTTTCCCCTTGTAACTCCCTCTCTCCCTATTCTCCACCATTATCCTCAGGATCTCGTAACCTATCTTCCCAGGGGATCTCGACGCGCCTATCACCACTATGGACTCAGGTTCGAAGAACCCCCGCAAGCTCAAGTGACCACCCCTTATGAGGCGAGGAAAGCTAATAAGTTTTGTCCATCCACCTCTCCTTCCCCGTGCATCGGGTAGAGTGAGAGGCTCATTAAATAAAAAAGATAGAGGGTCGGGCGGAGGGGATTGAGCTCAAGCCTTCCAAACGGTCTTTATCGCGAGATCTATATCCTCACCGGATACAGTCTTCCTGTTCGCGTGTTTGGCCAGACTGACAGCCTGCCTGCCCACTTCGAGCGCAAACTTCTCCATGTAGCGCTCTAATGCCTCAACGGCTGCGTCACTTACCCTCTCCGCACCAGCGTCTCTTATTATCCTCCCAATGGGAGCGAGAGGCAGATACCTAACCCTTGGCATAAATAAAAGGAAGGAGAACTCAAATAAAAATTTTTCCCCTGCATTGCAACTACATGCGTTGAAAGGGGAGTGACCTATTTAATGCTAGAATATACCATTTACATTAAATCCAAATAAATTTAACATACGGGATCTCCTAAAATGAAGGGATTTTATAAGACTTCTCGGTGAGATAAGATTAAATTATGTTTTTCGTAAAAAATGTGAGAACATGGGAAATTTAGGGCGCTTCCTCAGGTAACCGGATGCTTCGCACAATGCATTCAAGTATACACAACCTCATGGGAGGTAGATCTTCGCGATAGATACCCCTGCCTGGCCCCTCACGAACTCCCTGGCGTCCCTAATGAGGGGCTTCAGGTGGTCACGGAGAGCGCCTAGAACCCTCTCAGGAGATAACTCTGACTTCCCGGGCTATATTCCCTATGAAGCTTACCCAATATCCATGTATCTCAAGGATCTCACCTATCTGATTCACTTGCACATGCTTAGGAATTGCTGCTAGTGTCACGCCGGAGCTGGGGAGCTCCAACGGATCTAAATCCATTTGTGTTGCGATTCTCATTAATTCTGGAGGGAATATGATCCTATTCCTTGAGATGATGAAACCGGTCCCTGATATATCCGCAAGTTTATTCAGGGATTCTAGGATCCCTCTGCTATCGACGCATAAGAGCCCGTTCACCCTAGATATCGTGAGGAGCGTCCTCACGGCATCTATGCAAGTGAGCATCCAGAGGGCTCGCTTCCACCTCCAAATACTATCTTCCATTCCAAGCCTCTTGAACAGTTCCGGTTTCTTGTTCGAGATCAGGTAGAGAAATTCAGCTCCTGGGACACCAATTAGAGCTATATAATCACCGATCTTAACGTTAGTTGGTAATATTATCTCCCTGGCTTCCCCCCTCATGGATACGATTGCAAGGGCCCTTCGCCCACGAACTATTTTGCTCCCGGTCCTTGAACCATATCTGCGAGCTTCCCTCTCGAAATCCTCGACTACCCCACGATGGCCCTCCGGTATGAAGAAGCTTCCGAAGGCGAACTTAGGATCCGCCCCCAATGCGGAAATCTTTGAGGCCGGAAGATGGAACGATATGGATCCAATATCCGAGGGAGGAATTCCGGTAATCACTTCTGTAGTATAAACTCTATAAGATCCTTGAGACCCCTCGAGAGCCAGATTCAGCTCCGGTAGAATCGTTCCATCGAGGCTCCCCGAATTACCCTTCAGTGAATTCATGAGCTCATGGAAGCGCAAGTTCCTCACCTTCTCAGGATCCGATGAAACTTTAAAGAATTAAGTAATTCCTCCCTCAACTCCCAGAAGGCTGGGATGCTCGGGACCAGCTGACCCCCGGGGTCTGCGACCGTTTTAAAACGGCAAAATTTTTCTTGCTTATTATCACGTCCCTTGAATGAGGGTCGCAATTCAAGGGGAGAGGGGATCTTATAGCGAGGAAGCCGCTCGCATCTACTTCAAATCCCTTGATTTCGAATTATTAACTAAAGACCACTTGGATGAGGTTTTCGACTCCGTTCAATCCGGTGAAGCTGATTATGGTGTAATCCCCGTAGAGAATTCTACGACCGGTAGTATAAGGAAATCCCTCGATCTATTACTCGAGAGGGATGTCAGGGTAATTGGAGAAGTTAAGGTGAAGGTTTCGCATGCGCTCATGAGCGTTAAAGGTAGAATTGAGGACGTGAAGGTGGTGTATTCCCATCCCGAGGCTATAGCTCAATGCGAGAAATTTTTGAAGGGGAAGAACTGGATCGTGGTCCCTAGCTTGGATACAGCAGGAGCTGCTAGAATAGTGGCTGATGCGAATGATGCGAGCCTAGCTGCTATAGCGAGCGAGAGAGCTGCCTCAATCTACGGTCTCAAGATACTTGCCAGGGACATTCAGGATATCCCCCTGAACATAACTAGGTTCTTCGTCATCTCACTGAGGGATCAAATAAGTGAGGATGCCGATACAACAGCTGCATTCTTCGCGACAAGTCATAAGCCCGGTTCCCTCTGGAGAGCTCTTGGAGCATTCGCTCGGAGAAACATAAATCTACTTTGGCTAGAATCGAGGCCGATTAAGGGGGAACCATGGAACTACTCCTTCTATGTGGAGTTCGAAGGTTCCATAAATGAATATGCTGTGAGAGAGGCCATACGCGAGCTAGAGGAGTTGACTATTTGGATCAAGATCTTAGGGAGCTACAGGAGGATGATCCTCTAACTCCCGCCTGAACTTCTCGCTAAGAGCTCTTACCTCCTCCTCACAGCTAGATCTCGCGTAAGCCTTGAGTCTATCTTCATTTATCCTCAGGAACTCCTCTCCCCATTTGAATGGGTTTAAAATTCTCAATGAGAGATCCCAATAACCTAAGATTATGAGAGCTGATGCCAGGGCCTCGACGGTCGAGAGGTACTCCGGGATTCCGTAGTTTATCGGGTTAGCCGCTACTAAAAAGGGGAGTCTTCTCTGGAGACCGGCTGGCCATCTGACTTCCTCGATCCTCCTCCAAGAGGCATCAACGGCAACCAATGCTCTTGCACCTCTATCGGCTGGTGATAGGTATACCCTAGAAAATGGGTTCAATACGATAGATCCCCTAGACTTTCTATATCTCTCCGCTAGCTTCAGCCTAAGGAGCTTGGCCCCAGTGGCTTTCCTAGGGTCATCGTGGCTCAGCCTGAGCACGTATATCTTGATACTCACTTCAACTTCTCCAGAACTATGAAAGTTACCGTATTCTCCACGCCCTCCTGACTCCTCAAGATCTCTATTATCCTAGCCAACTCAAACGTGTTCGCGGCTTCAACTCTCATGAGGAAATCGAACTCTCCGGTCACGTAGAACACTTCCTTAACCTTATCACTAGCCGAGAAAGTCTTCTTAAGTTCGGCAGTATTAGAGGGTCTGACACTAACGGCAATGAATGCCTCTAGCATATCGACCACTATCCGGATCCTCAGCGAGCTTCTCTTAATAAATTATCGGTTAACATATTTTTCGGAGCCTAGGCACCTATTAGGCTATTGACGATTTACATGCTCGCAATAACAGCTTAAATAAGGTGAGTGGCCTAGGACTTAGGTGATCGCATGGCCCAACAGATAGTATTGACAGTCGATGAGGAGTTGATAAAGGCGATAGATGCCCTCGTAATGGAGGGTAATTTTAAGAGCAGGTCGGAAGCCATAAAGGCCGCCCTTTTGGGTTTTATTAGGAGTAAGAATGCCGAGAGGGTGAAATTCGCTTTTGAGGATTTCATCTCTCAGTCCATCTCTGATTTTAGGAGGTAATTGTGTAGCGATACCATCTATTAACACCTATTCCCTCGATCTCGATTGTGGGTCAATTGAATCACTTAAGTTTTTAATGGGTTAGATCCCGAAGCCTTATGGGAGTCAACCTAGGGGTCAAGGGGGAACTCGTATTCGAGAACGAGGAGAAGTGTTCGGAGTTCTTCAACAGGCTTGGGATCGATTTAAGGAAAGAAGCGAAGGAATCCGAGAATTTGAGAATACTAGAGATAAGAAGGAAGGACGGTAGATGTCATGTCAGATTTGAGGGGAAAACAAACTGGCCATCGAAGATATCGCCACCCGATGAAGATCCTCTGGACTGGCTCGAGTCCCAAGTGCTAGCGCTATTATGGGATGTCGAGGATCTCAAGAGCTTAGAGGTATATAAAGCAAAAGATATTAAATTCGAGTTCTATACAGAAGAAGAAATCGAGAAAAAGAGGGATGAATATAACAAATGGTGGATGGAATCGGCAAGTAACATAACGAGCCTTTTCTAAGCCTCGAAGAAAATCTTAATTTTTAATCCATGGATTGTGAAGAAGAGTGAGACCTTAAGAAGGTAAAACCTTAAAACTTAGAATAATCATGAAACTTAGATATGTTCATGGAAACTAGGAGCTAGACCTTCTTGGGATCTATCATGGGCTGATTCCGCGAATAGCTCGAGCTAAGAGGGTCTTTAGAGAATATGAAGCCGCTGTTAAATTCTATCAAATCACTAAAGCATAACTTCCGGACAACGAGTGGATCATGCGAGGACCTAATCTTTTTAAATAAGTACATCGATCTATAAGCTAGGATGGTCGCGTTCGAGGAGAGGGTTAGAGATCCCATTACCGGGCTCCCAGTCGAGCTTTTCGCCTGGGAGGAGGTCGAGAAGGAACTCAGACCAGTTAAGATAAGATACGAGAGAAGGAAGGGGAAGGACGTCACAATAATAGAGAACCTACCGTTCTCAGACGAGAACATATGGAACTTCCTCAAGGAAACCAAGAGAATTCTGGCATGCGGAGGAACATACAAGGACGGATATGTCCTTCTTCAAGGGGATCATAGGCATAAAGTCGCTAAATTGCTCATGGAGAAGTGGGGTATACCAAGTGATCAGATAGAAGTGGAGTGACAGTTCAACAGGGCTCGATAGTGCTGGGGGGTTTCGTCGTTATTGCATACGTTACCATGGAGACTCGTGGAATAGAGGAAATCCTCTTGGATATTTCCTCCATGATCTCCCTATCCAAAGCGAACCAATCCGCTGTCATCGCATCCTCGCTCTCCACGATCCTCACGGTCACTATATACCCATCGACTCTAGAATCTCCCTTGATCCCCACCCATCTGTCATCTCCAACTACGGAAAAGGCTTGCCAAACCTTATCATATAGACCTCTTTTCCTAAGCACCTCCTCAACTATGCTGGATGCCTCCCTAACTATCTCAAGCTTCTCCTCAGTAACCTCACCTATCACCCTAACCGCAAGTCCGGGACCGGGGAATGGGTGCTTATTCACGATCTCCTCCGGTATTCCCAAGTACTTAGCGAGCTTTCTGACCTCATCCTTATAGAGGTATCTCAAAGGCTCTAAGACTCTCCCCTTGAACCAAGGCGGGAGACCTGCAACGTTATGATGGCTCTTTATCCTATCAGCTCCTATCTCTGCCCCGCTCTCCACAACATCCGGATATAGCGTTCCCTGGAGGAGGCAATCGCACCCCTCCCTCTCCGAGATCTCCGAGAATATTCTAGCAAAAATTTCTCCTATTATTTCCCTCTTCTTCTCACAATCTTTGATTCCTTTTAGCGAACTGAGGAACTCCTCAGAGGCATCCACGTAAATAACATCGATCCCTATACTCTTAAGGGAAGAGAGGACGCTCTCAGCCTCACCCTTCCTGAGCAGGCCATGGTTAACGAAGACGGGAACGACTTTATCCCCCGCTACTCTACTGGCTAGAAGGGTGGAGACCGTGGAATCCACACCTCCGCTAACAGCAGCCAGCACTTTCTTGCATCCTGAGATTTCCTTAGCGAGATAACTCTCAATTAGAGAGAGCATCCTCTCCGCATTCCAGTTCTTTTGTGCTCCGGAAATCCTTATGAAGTTCTCCAGGATCAGGGAACCTCCTCTAGTATGCTTCACCTCGGGATGAAATTGAACGCCATATATCGGCTTACTCTTATGCTTAAATGAACTAAGATAACCTTTCTCAGAAATGGATGTTACGATGAAGTCCTCCGGTAGATTCGAAACGTAATCCGAATGACTCATCCAGACTATATCAGCGTTCCAACCACTGAGTAGCTCATCTTCCTGAATCACCCTGACCCTAGTTGGGCCGAACTCCCCCTCGCCCCTCCTGACCTCTCCACCCATAATCTTAGCTATCAACTGGAAGCCGTAACATATCCCCAGGATCGGTATACCTAGGTCCAGTATCCTGGGATCTATGGAAGGTGAGCCCGGCACGTAAACGCTGCTAGGCCCTCCCGAAAGTATCAATCCCGATGGTCTCTTAGCCATTATTTCCTCCAAACTCGCTCTTGTATAAGGGATCACTTCCGAATAGACGCCAAGATCCCTTATCCTTCTAGCTATTAAATGAGCGTACTGACCACCGAAGTTAATGATGAGCATCTATCATCCCGGTCCCGAGACCCTGGCTCTTATCCTGATGGAGCCCCCGTAATATGAGCCTACAGGTTCAATATCTCTTCCGACACCTTCCAACCCCTTTAGAGCATCCTCTATCGTGAAGGCTATCCCCGTTTGCCTGAGGGATTTCTTAATTTCCCCTCTATCAATCAGGAAAGCAGTTTCTGCCATCCCGCTGAACTCACCAGTAGCCAGATTTGGAGTATCGCCCGTGTATAGAACTAGTATCCCCCTATTTACATCTAGAAGCTCTTCTTCACTCATCTCCAATTTAGGAGCGTGCAGGAGGACGTTGTTAGCTGAGATAGAGGGGGCTCTCTTATAATCCCTAGATGCGTTTCCCGTGCTCTCCTTCCCGTCCCTCTTAGCAGCGTACCAATTGTATATGGGGCTACTGAAGATCCCATTATCGATCACGGCAGTTCTACCCTTAGGGACGCCCTCATCATCAAAACTGGAGCTTCCTATGAGCCAAGGGATCCTCCCATCATCGATCAAACTTACCTCCTCTCTAGCCACTTGAGTGGAGAGCCTGCCGGTCAAGAAGCTCCTCCCGTACTGTAAATTCTCAGCATTGGCCGCTTCATCTATTATGAATGGGATTATTCCAGGGAGGGATTTCGGTTTAAATACTACTGGAAGCTCCTCAACTCCTATTTTCATGGAATCTAAGCTCTTTATGGCTATTTCCCCAGCTTCTCTTCCTAGTCTCCTCGGATCGAGTGAATCAAGTTTCCTGCCCTCCGAGAAGTTGAATCCCGATCCTCTTCTATCCCCATCCTTCGCTGAGACCTCTAGGAATATGCGATAGGATGTCCTGCTCTCCTCAACATCTACTCCCTTAGAGCTGAATATGGATACCTCACTGTGGATCAGATCGAACATACCTGATACGGAAACTACGCTGGGGGAGATCTTAGCTGCTTCTATAGATTCCATGAAGAGGGATGAGACATCCTCTATCTCGGCATCCCTTATCTTCGGATCCAAGATGCAGTCCATTAGACTCACTTCATGTGGATCGGGGAGTGAGTGAAAGTTAGGATCCTCTGGAGATGCTTTAGCATTAATGGAGGCTCTCTTACCGACGAAATGCCCATCTAGAGGGTTAGTTGCGAAAGCTATCCCCAATTTCTTACCTATTACGGCTCTAACGCCGAGACCAGTTTCTCTAGTGCTGCTAGCGGTCTTCAATACCCCCTTTTCCACGCTCAATGATATCCTCCTTATTCTTATCTCGAAACCCTCGGCCTCCTCGGCTCCATTCCTAATAGCGGATCTAACTGCTTCCTCGACTAACATAAGATCACCTCCCGCCGAATACGATACTACTCACCATTACATGCGGGGAGCCCGTGGTAACGGGTACCCATTGACTCTTCTTCCCGCAGCTCCCGGGGTCATGCGAGAGCTCCTTGCCTATTGCTTCAACATTATGTAGAACCTCCAGAGTCATACCGGTGATCGCTACCTCTCTGAGCCTCTTCTTAAGTTCTCCTCCCTCTATCAGCCAACCTCCCTCAGCTTTGAACATGAACTGACCCTTAGCGGGATCTGTATATCCATAGAGGGATCCTATAGCGTAAATCCCCTCCTTAATCTCAGATAGCATCTCCTCGAAGCTCCAGTCCCCCGCTTCTATGAAAGTATTGGACATCCTGACTTCAGGCGGGTTACCGAAATCCATGGACCTCGCATTACCTGTGGGCTCAGTCCCGAGCTTCTTAGATACCTCTAGATTCGTCAAATACCCTGATAGGATCCCCTCCTTCACTATATACTTCCTCCTAGCCTCGGTCCCCTCATCATCATATCTATAGCTCCCGTAGAGCCCCTCTATAGTGGGATCATCTAAAACGCTTATCGAAGGCGCACCCACGGGCTTGCCCATCATATCCGCCAGTATGCTCTCATTGTTAAGTACGGCATCTCCCTCAGCAGCGTGACCGAATGCCTCATGTATGAATACGCCAGCTAACTTAGGGTCCAGAATGGCTCTGTGTTTCCCTGGAGGTGCTGGCACTGCGGATAGAGCTTCTACAGCCCTCTTCGCAGCTTTCTCCGCTACCTCGGCTCCCTCGACTATCTCAATTCCACCCAATCCTCCCTTAGATTCGAAAGCAGCTTCAGTGACTCCGGATTCGTGGGCGAATATGTATGAGGAGATCCTCACCCTCGATATCTTCTGCCTAGTGTCCGTTCCCAGGGAATTTATGACCCTCGTTTCTCTCAAAGAATCTACTAAGTGGATGTTGGTATTCTTCACACCTTTTATAGAGCTAGCGATCCTATGCTGATCCATTAAAATGCCTATTTTCCTCTCCAATGGGACTTCCCATGCTGGTTCTTTCCCCAAAACTTCGTAACTCCCCTTGAAGGATGGCCAATCGGCTTCGAACTTCGAGGACCACTTAGAGGAAAGCTTGGCCATCTTGAAGGATTCTTTCAGTGCCTCATCTAGCTCCTCTTCAGATCCAGCGACGCTGAAGCCCCATCCTCCATTGTAAAGAGTTCTCACACTTATCCTCAACTCGTCTCCCGAGCTGAGCTCCCTTATAACTCCATCAACCACCCTTATTATCGTGCCTAATGAGCGCTCCTCCCTCAGCTCCACGAAGTCCGCTCCTAATTCGAGCCCCTTGCTCAGAGCCTTCTCCAAGTACATAAAAGTTTTAGGCGGCTCTAAGTTTTAACCTTGATGCTCTGTCCGGAGGGATGTCATATCTGTTGCATCGAGACGGAGATGATATTGACGGAAAGTGATATCAGGAGGATAGAGTCGCTAGGCTATAGCAGGGAGGAGTTCTCAGAGAAGAGTGATTTTTATAGGCTGAGGAACGTCAATGGGAGGTGCTACTTCCTCGAGGGAGGGAAGTGCAAGATATATGAGAATAGGCCCCTAGGCTGCAGGGCTTATCCAGTTGTATTCAACATCTCAGCTAATGAATGCGAGTTGGATGACCTTTGCCCAGCGATCGATACTATAGATGAGGAGGAGTTTGAGGAGAAATGCCTAATAATACTCAAGATATTAGAAGAACTGGGTTACTCAATATCACATGATTATTGATCAGGGCGATAAATTATAAGCCTATTCGGATGATTCCCTCGGATCTAACTACTATTAGATCTGATTCTAGATTTTATCTCTTCCAAAATTTCTTCATCGGTCTTACCTGAGACATCTATACCCAAGCTAATAGCCAGCTCCCTGATACTACTCTTTCCCTCAGTTCTCTCGCTTTGGGACGAGCTTTTTTGGCTCTCCTCCACAGAGCTAGCCGCTCTCTTGAACTCTCTTAATGCTTCACCCATCGCTCTCGCTAACTCGGGCAACTTCCTGGGACCGAAGAGGATTAAAGCTATTAACACTATCAGCAAGATCTCCCAGACACCGAGTCCCCCGAACTGCATCAGCTTGAGTGTAGCAGGGGCTATCATAGAACACCCTCGTGCTACAATGAACAATTGCTACATAAAAACCTTACGGTAACCAGCATTCATGGTCTACCATTCACAGTATAATCATTCACTAGAATGAGATCATGCGAGATTTCCTTTATGATGCACTCTTGGGAAATTTTTGTTAATGCGGAAATTTAAATAAAATTAAAGTTAGAGATTCTCAATATAAGTTTTTATTCAGAACATATGGAATTTATCTAAATAGAAATGTAATTTTATTGTACAGTGCTAAAAGATGGAGGTGCCCTCTGTTAGCCATTGATTAAAAATTGATCACTAAGCGGATTAAAATTGTTTCATTATATCTATTACTCTCCATTTATCATTAAAATTAAACTCTTATAAGGGGAGTAATCGATTAATATCATATGAGATGTTGGAGAGTGATGAAGATGGTCATTCCTTTTTATTGCTCGATGCAGCTACATAAGAAACATCTATCTTAATACAATATCGATAGTCTTCATACATTAAGGAAAATCTATAAAAAGAAAAGTTAGAGAAATCTACATATGTTTGAAATATTGCTAGACCCTACACGGCAGAAAGTTTTTTATTATGTGCCGATAGGATTCTCTCAAGAGGGCGGGATCTTATGGAAACTCCAGAAGTCAATGATGCCCCCTCGAGGATCCTAATTAGTAGGAGAGATTTTTTGAAAGCCTCGGCTTTACTCTCTTCTCTAATAATGTTAGATTTCCCTAGGATTCAGAAATTAGCAGCTGAGACTCTAAAACAGGGCAGAGTGAACTTGATATGGTTCGAAGCTCAAGATTGCGCTGGAGATACTATCGCTCTGATAGAGGGAGATGCGCCGGATCTCGTTCAAGTCTTAGTTGGGGAGAATCCAGCAATAGGCCCCGGGAGAGTGAGGGTAGTCTATCATGAGACTATAATGCCCGAATGGGGCGAGAGTGCCATAGAATACCTGAGGAAAGCCGAGAGAGGGGAGCTGGATCCTTACGTTTTAGTACTAGAGGGATCATTCCCCGATGAGGATGTAGCCGCTAAGAGCAACGGCTGGTGGTTCTCCCTGGGGGAGGAAGGAGGTAGAGTGGTAACGGGGAATGAATGGGTGAGGAGGTTATTGAAGAGAGCAGTAGCAGTTGTTTGCGTCGGCACTTGTTCTTCATACGGAGGGATAGTCACCTCGCAAGTTTTAGAGAGTGGAGGTTACGCTGCCGATGGATGGAGCCCCACTGGAGCTTTCGGTTTCTTCGACGATCCAGTTAAGGGGATAAAGGGAGCTGTGAGCAGGTGGGAGGAAGCCAAACCATTCAAAAACTTCATAGAGGGGAAGGGAGGTGTGCAGGTATCACCTACGAGTGACGTGAGACCGGCTATAGCGGTTCCAGGTTGTCCAGCTAATGGTAATGCTATACTGAGAGTGCTGGGTCATCTGATACTAGCTGCTGACGGTATCCTCCCACTCCCCAAGTTAGATAGCTACTGGAGGCCCCTCTACATCTACGGGAATACCGTGCATGAACAATGCCCCAGGGCAGGCTTCTATGCAGCCGGGGACTTCAGAGTCAATCCGGGTGATAATGATCCGAAATGCTTGTTCCAAGTCGGTTGTAAGGGACCTGTGAGCAACTGCCCTTGGAACAAAGTAGGGTGGATAGAGGGGATAGGAGGGCCCACTAGGACTGGGGGCGTCTGTATCGGGTGCACGATGCCAGGCTTCCCTGATAAATTCGAACCCTTCTATAAGCCACTTCAAGCTCCAGCTTTGCCGGATGTAACGACCTTAGCAGCTACTTTAGCTGGAGCCGCTGTCGCTGGGCTTGCAGCAGGCTACGCTGTGAGCGAATCCGCTAAGAAGAAAAAGGAGGAGTAGGGGGTGATGCATGATGGAGAGGGAGCTCTTCATAGATCCTATAACTAGGATAGAGGGCCACTTGGGGGTAAAAGCCGTAGTTGATGAGAGCACGAAGAAGATAAGGGAAGCTTGGAGCTTCGGCGCTATGTTCAGAGGTTTCGAGGTATTCCTCAGGGGGAGGGAGCCTCCTGATGCTATACATTTAACCAGTAGAGTATGCGGTGTCTGTGCGACAGCCCACGCAAATGCATCTGCGAAAGCGAATGATATGGCGTTAGGCGCTGTCCCCAAGCCGTTCGGAGTGCTCATAAGGAACCTCGCTTGGGCGGCTCTCGATCACATATATGATAATCCGACTCACTTGAGTATATTAGCTGGTCCCGATTACAGCGGCGTGATAGTATCGAAACTGACCCCCTCAGTGTACGATGAAGCCAAGAGGACTAAAGCAGAGCACTCGGATGTGCACGGATTCTCCAGCATAGGGGATATAATGGACGCCCTAAACCCCCTCCAGGGGAAGATATACATCTTAGCATTACAGATGCAGAAGATCGCCAGGCAGATGGGAGTGCTGTTCTACGGGAGTCACCCTCATCCTAGGACACTGATCCCAGGAGGGATAGGTGCGACGGTCACAGAGGAGACCCTGATAGAGTACTCATACAGGCTCACGAAATTGACCGCTTGGGCGAAATTCATCGCTACAATATGGGAGGATCTCGCGAACTTCTACAACTCCATAGGTTATGAGAGGCAGGGGATCACGTATGAGAAACCTAATCTGATCAGCGTAGGTACCTATGAGGATCCGGAGGCTTACTCCTCATTGGGAGAGAGTTACGAGGAGATATACAAGAACATAGATGATGCTGGCAGGAAGAGGTACATGAAACCCGGTCTGATATTGGACGGGGAGCTCGTTACTGATAAGTTAACTGATATGAATGTAGGGACCATAGAGCTTGTGGACACATCCTTCTACGACGAATGGGATGGTCTGATAGTAGAAAAGGATCCTCTAGGCAATAAGCTGGTTTGGGGGATACCTGAGTTGATGAAGTACCACCCCTGGAATAAGACTACTATCCCTCACCCACAAGCTCAAGATTGGCGTTCTAAGTACAGCTGGGGCGCTATAGTCAGGTTCGCTTGGAAGGGTAAGATCTACCCGATAGAAGCAGGACCAATAGCTAGGATGTGGGCTCACGCCGTACAGAACGGGGGTAAGGTGAAGATAGAGCTCCCCCAGACCAATGTACTAGAGATGCCCCAGGGGACGTGGGATAAGATGACCTTAGAGTGGAACATACCAAAGGTGAGAGCGTCGACGACTATAGAGAGGATGAGGGCTAGAGCATTCAATTTCGCGCTGTATGTGGAAGCGGCTTGGAACAACTTACTGGCTGCTTTAGAGCATGCGAAATCTGGTAGCTTGGAGACCTCCAGGCCCTGGAAGAAGCCAACATTCTCAGTGGGATTCGGGTTCGATGAAGCTCCGAGAGGGGCTGTGAGGCACTGGATGGTCGTGGAGAATTACAAGATAAAGAATTACCAGATACATGCACCTACAACTCCGAACCTGTCTCCAAAGGATAGGTGGGGATACAGAGGGCCCTATGAGGCATCAATCCTAGGAGTGGAGATAACGGAGGAGCTCCCTTCAGATCAATGGACGGGTCTCGACATAGTTAGATCGATAAGGAGCTTCGATCCATGTATAGCATGCGCTGTGCACATGTTCGTGGGCAATAGGAGGATTGAGAAGCTCTTCACACCATTGGCTACTATCTGAGGTGGATCGGAATGGGGATCTATGAGTTCTCAGTGTATAACATGATCCTACCAACATTATTCATTTTCACACTCGGGATAGCTTACAGACTATCTAGATACCTCTTCCTCTTCAAGAGAGCTCCTCAACCAGTCTGGAGGAAAACCTCTCCGTTGCATAAAGTTCTTGCTCTGATAAGAGCGTTCATATTTCCAATATGGGCATCTATCAAGAGGACTAAGATAACGTTCGTCACTGGTATATTCTTACTCCACTTCCTAGGGGTCATCCCGCTGCTCTTCCTGCTCTCGCATCATATAGCTTGGTGGTCTTACTATTTTCCACCTTACTCCTTACTCCGACCTCTAGCTATACCCACTAGTGCTACTAGCTCGGCCCTCACAGTGACATCGCCTGTGACTCCCACTAGCACTATGTCCCAGAGTTTCGTGAACACGATATGGGGACCCCTGACAGTGATATTGAATGGGGATATACTCGCTATAATAGCTATAATAGGTACAGCATTCAAACTCCTCGAGAAGTTCCCGAAGAAGTTCAAGGAGAATCTCTCTAGGGTGAGAATAGGAGATTTCACTGCTCTAATCCTCCTCCTAGTTATCTTAGTGAGCGGTTATATGGCCACGCATCATCTACCCTCTAGCGATATAGACACTTACAAGAACGTCTTGGGCATCCACATACTAGCGAGCGAAGTATTAGTAATGCTACTACCGTTCACGAAGTTCTTCCATTTCGTCTTCAGTTACTGGTACGGGAAGCTCCACGAGGCTTATGAGATGTGGAGGAGAGGGCTATGAAGGGAGAACTCAATTCAGCTATTAATGAAACTCTCTCCGAATTGAATCCAGTTACATTACATTACTTCGAGTCCTGCGTGTCTTGCGGCCTCTGCACGCCTCACTGCCCGTACATAGCAGCTGGACCTGAGTACGAGCCTGTGAATAAAGCTGAGGAGCTTAGGAAGCTATGGAGGAAGAGGGTAACAGCTGTAGGCTATGCCTTAGGATCTATAGTGAATGCTGGATATCCCAAGGGTGAGGATGACCTCAAGAGGATGACTTACATGGCTTACAGATGCGTCAACTGCGGTAACTGTTTGAACACATGCCCATTCGGTATCTACAGCGGTGAGTTAATAAGGATACTCAGGGGATTCCTGAGCAGCATAGGGAGGGCCCCCACAATCCTGAAACGCTTGAGTGAGATCGAGAGTGGGGATATCTCAGGACATGGGGCTGTGATGGATCTATGGAATTCTACTGTCGAGAAAGTGAGAGGAGGAATAGGGAAGGAGCTACCCTTGGATAGGGAGGGGGCTGAGATCCTCTACTTACCGACATTCATAGAGGCTATATTGACTCCAGAAACTATAATATCAACATCAAAGATTCTAGATGCTCTCGGAATCAATTGGACTCTCCCCTCAAGACCACTGGGCTTCGAATTCGGTATAGGATCTTTCATAGGTGATAAGGAATCGGAGAGGAGGGCTTTAGAGAGAGTGAACTCTTACGTTAAGAGGATCGGAGCTAAGAAAGTGATTTTATCGCATGGGGGAACTACTTATGAAGAGATGAGATTTCAGATGCCATTCTTAATTGGGGAGAAAGTGAATTATGAGATCCTACACATAGCTGAATATCTCTACGAACTCTATAGAGCTGGAAAGTTCAGGATAGAGGCTGGAGAGGCCAAGGTAGCGTGGCACGATCCATGCAAGTTGAGGAATAGCGGCGTCAAGAGGGAACCTAGGGAGATCCTAAAGGCCTCCTCCAAGGGATACAGGGAGTTACCCAAGAGTCAGGGGGTTTTTAGTCGCTGTTGCGGAGGTGGATCTGGTGTAGCTCTCTTGAGCGAGGATCTGAAAGAGCTCAGAGGGCTGCTCGGCTTGAGCCAGGAAGTAGATGGATGGGAGGCTGAGTTCACGAGGGACCTCATGAGGGATTATGAGGTAGTCATGAGGGAGAAGGCGAAAGAGGTCGTTCAGAGCGGGGCCGAGGTCGTCGTTACCGGATGCCCGACGTGTATCTTCAGCCTGAATAAGGGATCGGAACTCACAGGAAGTGCCTTCAGAGCTGTTCATATATCACATTATTTACTGGATAAGATCAAACTATAAAATTTTTATTTTTAAAATGTCGTTGAAGAAGATCGCCAGGCTCCTCGGAACTCTCTACGGCGAGCTGAATGAAATAGAGCGTGAGATAAAGGACTCGATAATATCTGCTATAGAGCTCGAGAGATTGATATATTCTTTTTCCACAAATAGCAAGGATATTAATGAGATTAGGAAGGAGTTGTCGATGTCCTTGGGAGGGGAGGATCCTATTGAAGCGATTAGAAACGCATTAATGAAGCCCGGAAAGTACGTGAGGATGGGAGGGAAGAGATGCGCTATCGTGATAAGCTCCCCTCAGCCTTCTGAGAGTGCTCTCGAGGGGATAAGGGAGCTGGTGGGTGAAGTGAGGGGTGGTAACGTGGAATTATTCGATACAACTCAGTATCCGCTAGCTTCAATAACTGAAATGATAGAGTACGATCCGGACTTCATAATAATAATTTCACAGGGTGAGGAGACTTCTGTGAAGAAATTAGAGGTCGAGAGGGATATCGAGAGATTGAAAGAATCTATACCTCTGACGCTCTTGGGTGTGAATGACGTAAACACCTTGACGGATGTGATAGCCTCCCTATCTAAGGGCGAGGTATATATCGTCAATGTCTCGCCTCGAGCTGAGGGAGTCGAATGCCTGAGGACCTTGAGGGATCTCATGATAAAGTTAGGGTACTCATTTTAGGAGTAGGGAACAGATTATTAGGGGACGATGGTGCTGGCTCTTACTTCGCGGAAGCTCTCTCCTCAATGAATATACCTGAGTGGATGAGGGTAGTGGACGGGGGGATCGGTGGTATAGAGCTCCTGGAGGAGATAGAGGATTGTGGTATACTATTCGTGGTCGATTCCCTCTCACCTGAAGAGGGGAAGCCGGGGGATGTGAGAGTTTACAGAGTCGATAGATCTAGCGTAGATAGGGAGATCCTCTTGAAGCATCTGATCAGTTCTGGGAGCCATGGGGTCACCACGGAGGTGTTAATAGCTGCAGCTGTGGCGATGGGGAAATTACCGGAGACTTACGTAGTAGGCATAGTACCAAGCTCGATAGATCTCAGGGAAGGGCTCAGCCCTGAGGTGAAGATGGCATTTCCGAAGGTGCTTGATGTAATAACTCGGATATTAAGGGATAAAAAACTAGATATAGATTTGGATATAGGCAGTTTTTTGAAGAAAATAGATGAACTATGCTAATCCTATAGCCCTCATTGGATCTCTGAGAGGTTCTAGCTAAAGTCTAGATGAGATCTTATACATAATAATTTTGAACATCTTCTAGGTCTTCTCATTCAATATATTTTCCATCTTTAGGGTTAATACTGGATAGATTTCCCTTGAGACATCCCTGAGGAGGTCCTCATTTATCAGATTCCAACGGGCTCCGCATTCATCGCACTTCATTATGCGGAATACTCCCCTTTCAAGCTCGAGGGACTCAGTTTTCGGTGAGCCGCAGAATGGACATGCATCGCTTGGATATTCCCACTCCTCTCCACAAATCTCACACTTCATGAAGACCTTATCTCCTTTCAGGAAAGATGTCCTAGTGTAACTACCGCATATCGGACAGAACCCGGCATTCCATCCCTTAATTTCCTTAGAGAGCTCCCTCATTGCCATGAAAATGGGCTGTATCGTCCAGATCCCTAGAGCACTGAGGAGGTCCTCGCTCACTCCTATGCTCACGGAAACTCCTCTCGCGTAATTCATATCTCCTTTGAAGGAAAGAATGGCCAGAGCCTCCGGATCGAACAAGTTCTCGTGAAGAGATTCTCTAACAGCGTCCAATTCCTCTCTAAGGTCCTCCCTGTGGGATGAGACTCTCGATATTATCTCATCCATGCACCTCGTCCAGAGCCCGGGCTCCACCTTCGGGATGCCTATCGCATCGAAGAGAGGATATCTATCAGCAATTAGCTCCTCCGGATCTATCTTCCCGATTATCTCATCCATTATCTCCAGCTGGACAGCCAATATATCGAGGAAGAGGTGAATGGAATCCGAGATCTCAGGGTCCTTCTCCACAATCCTTTCTGCGCTTTCCCTTATCCTATCTATATCCATCTGAGCAGCCTCCGAGATTAACTAATAAACTTTCCCACATGAAACTCAGCAGATCCTTGGTACTATGACGCCAGAAGGTGGTTCCAGTATCCTCAGGCCACCCACGGATGTCCTCATGACAACTATCCCGCTATACTTTTCGCTTTCCCTCACTTCACCTATTATAGAAGCTTCCTCATAACCCAGCTCCTTAATGAAGCTCAATACATCCTCAGCGGAATCCCCCTCAACTCCCAGGACTGCTCTGCCCTCGCAAGCTAAAGCCAGAGGATCTATTCCCAAGAGCTCAGTGAACGCTCTCACATCATCCCTCATCGGAATTTTCCTCTCCTCCACCAGTATGAAGAGCCCTGACTTCTGAGCCCACTCATTCAGAGTTTGAGCTAGCCCTCCCCTAGTCGGATCCTGCGCAGCATGAACCTTATCACCATAAGCCCCTAACAGAGGCAGCATGAGCTTGCTCAAAGTATTAACGTCACTCTCAAGCTTCCCTTCTACAGCTATCCCTTCCTGAGCGGAGAGTATAGCCGCTCCGTGCTCTCCTATCGTTCCAGTGACTATCAACTTATCCCCCGGCTTTATGCTGGAGTCAACTATGGGTCTCTTCGCTATCCCTATGCCAGCGGTCGTTACGACGTATCTATCCAGCTGTCCCCTCGGCATGACTTTGAAATCCCCGCCTAGTAGCTTAACTCCCTCTTCCCTGAGGACACCGATGAAACTATTCACGATCCTCCTCACATCAGAGATAGGGGAACCTTCCTCAACTACTATAGAATCTAGAATAGCTTTTGGCTCCCCTCCCATCATGAGAATATCATTTATCGTCCCGCAGGCAGCTAACTTGCCTAAATCACCTCCAGGGAAGAAGGGAGGGTTCACTGTGTAAGCATCTATTGAGACCACTAAGTAGGTCCCATCTGGCAATGGAATTGCTGCACCATCATCCAGCTCCTTGAGGCCAACGCCTCCTCTCAAAGATAGCTCCTCCTCGGAGAGAGCTGATAATATTAGAGATTTAAGGATAAGGCTTGTTTCCTTCCCTCCGGATCCGTGCGATAGTTTTATAGATCCCTCCATAGGATCACCTAATAGCTCAAGATCTCGCTCAAAAGCTTGGATATCTCCATCGCTTCCTTCTCATCTATCTTAGCTATTATCATGCCCACATGAACTAATACGTAATCCCCTGGAGCCACTTCCTCGAGGCTAGCATCGACTTCCCTAGTGACTCCTCCGAAATCGACTAGGGCTATATTCCCCCTAACCTCTAGGACTTTACCGGGTATCCCTAGGCACATGAGCATCACCCAACGATCTTATCGAACAGGGACTCAATCTTAGATCTGAACTCCCCAGAGGATTCGAGTAGTCTCCCGCTTTTTATATTTTCCTCGATGAGGGGATCTATAGGTAAGCTCTCCAGGACCCTCAGGCCATATTTACTGAGGAAGCCCTCATCTATACTACCAAACGGTCTGATAAGTTCGTTATTGCATCTGAAGTATGCCATATTCTCCACGAGCCCTAGCAAATTTATCCCTTCCCCTCTCAATAGCTCTACCAATCTTGACACGACTGAGAGGGATAGAGAAGATGGCGTCGTAACGATCAGAGCATTTGCTTTCGCGGATTTGAGGGCTCTAATGCAGAATATCGTTTCATCACCAGTTCCAGGGGGCATGTCTATCACTAGATGATCAAGCTCCCCCCAGTCTGTTATCGCTAAGAGTAAAGATAGAGCGGATCTCTTATCCTCCCCCTTCAGGGGTAGGGGATTCTCTCCTATCATGAAACCGAAGGACATTATCTTTACCCCTCTCACGATAGGAGGTATGAGGCCCTCCTTCCCAGCTACAATCTCCCCGTTGAAACCGAAGATCTTCGGGATAGAGGGACCGTGTACATCCAAATCAAGCAATCCCGTTTTAAGGCCTCTTTTCGCTGAAACTAAGGCTATTGATGATGATACTACGCTCTTACCCACACCTCCCTTTCCGGAAGCAACTAAAGTTACTTTTCCTACCTTCTCGATCTTGCTCTTGGCTCTCTCGAATAGAGGATCCATTCGACTCACCCCTCGAAGACTATCCTCGAGATCCTTATCCCTTTCCCGCTCTCAATCTCAAAGTCCCTGCTGCCGCAATTAGGACATCTCATTAGAGCTTGAGCTAGCTCGGGGATGAAGTGAATAGGGCTCTCCCTCTCCCCCGCTAGCTCCCTTATACCGAGCTCCTCACTCAGTGAGGAATGCGCTTGCTCGAAATTCCACCTATATCCGCAGGAGTTACATCTGAATGAAGCTCTCTCCTCCGAGAATATGAATTTAGTGTCCTTCATGGGGGTCTCCTTAGACAACTCCTCCAGGGCGAACTTCAGGATATCGAGCTCAAGCTCCATCATCTCACCATAAAGAATTTCGACTTCAGATATCTTTTTCATGCTTTCTTGCTCCATTAAAGAGGTCAGGGCATCTAGTATAGCTTCAGCCAAGGACCATTCATGCATTCCCCTCACTCAGATGATCGAGATCCCCTCCAATATAATCCTTTATGCTCTCCCCAGGAATTCATATAGATCTTTAATACGGTTCCACTGAAATTTTAGGGACCTACTGGGAGTTATCTGAAATGTAATTAAGCCATAACAGAATTATCCCGCTAGATAGGTAATTATTTAAGCCTCTAAAGAGCTGTACTACCGGTGAACATGTCCAAAGTCGCTCTGAGCATCAGAGTCTCAGGTATAGTTCAAGGAGTGGGCTTCAGGCCATTTATCCATAGGCTGGCTTCTAGATATCGGCTTGCCGGTTATGTCAGGAATATGGGAGGAAGTGAGGTAGAGATAAGAGTTGAGGGGAATAATTCATCAATTTCCTCTTTCCTAAAGGCTCTACTCGATGAAAAGCCACCACCAGCTAGGCTCGAGGAGGTCCTTATAGAGTTCACCCAGCCCGATAATATCGAGGGGTTCTCGATACTCCCGAGCGCTAAGGAAGCAGAGCTCTATTCAATGATCCCTCCTGATTTCAGCATATGCGATCATTGTTTAGCTGAGATCTACGATCCAAATGATAGACATTACAGGTACGCTTTCAATAGTTGTGCGTGGTGCGGCCCCAGGTTCTCCATGATGAGGGATGTGCCCTACGATAGGGAGAAGACATCTATGATAGAGTTCAAGTTATGCGAGGATTGCGAGAGGGAGTATAAAGATAGGGAGAATCTGAGGAGGTTCCACGCTCAGGGTATATCCTGCCCGAATTGCGGGCCTAAGCTCTGGATGGAGGGCAGCGATGGGGAAAAGGTAGAGTCGGAGGATCCGGTGAGGGATGCAGCTAGGCTCTTAGATGAGGGGAAGATACTAGCGATAAGGGGTCTAGGGGGCTACCATATAGCTTGCCTCGCTACAGATGATGATGTAGTCAGGAAGCTGAGGGAGAGGAAGAGGAGACCATCTAAGCCCTTCGCTCTCATGGCTTTAAACGTCGAAGTAGCTGAGAGATATGCAGTAGTCAGTGAGATGGCTAGAAACTTATTAACGAGTCCCGAGAGGCCGATAGTACTTATGCCCTCGAAGGAAGGAATCTCTGAGCTAGTAGCTCCTGGGCTAGATCTGATAGGGATAATGCTGCCCTACACAGCCCTACATCACATGCTCCTGAGCGAGGTGAGGGATAAAATACTGATAATGACGAGCGGTAATGAGCACAACAAGCCTATGTGCACTAGTGTCGAGTGCGCGAGGGAGAGGCTCTCTCCAATAGTCGATTATTTCTTACATCACAATAGGGAGATAGTGAATAGAGTCGATGATAGCGTCGTCAGGCTCACTGGGAGTAGGGTCACTATGTTGAGGAGGGGCAGGGGTTACGCCCCTATGTGGATAAGGTTGCCCTCAACTCTGAGCAAGCCAGTCATAGCTTTCGGTGCCGAGCTTCAGAACGCTGGAGCAGTTGCCTTCAAGGATAAAGCAGTTCTGACGCAATTCATTGGGGATACTGATGAATTGGAGAACCTAGAGTTCCTAGATAGGATGCTCAAGTTCTTCTCAAATGTGTATAGGATAGAGCCATCTGAGGCTATAATAGTGGCTGACATGCACAAGGGCTACTCCTCCAGGAGGCTGGCTGAATCATGGGCCTCAGCACATGGAAGCTCTTTCATCGAAGTTCAACATCATCACGCCCATATATGCTCAGTCATGGTTGAGGAGAGGGTAGATCCCTCTAGGAGAGTTTTGGGGATAGCTGTAGATGGGCTCGGGATGGGGGACGATGGAACGCTCTGGGGAGGGGAGGTCATGATCGCTAGCTTCTCCGATTATGAGAGGGTAGGTCACTTGAGGCCCCAGCCCATGCCCGGAGGTGATAGAGCTACTATTTACCCAGTGAGGATGCTCATAGGGATCCTGAGTACCTTCATGAGCGATGATGAAATCTTGGATCTACTGAGGAGGAGGGATCTGCTGAAGGGGCTCCCTAAGGGGGAGAGGGAGGCTAGGATCTCTCTAGCTCAGGCTAGAGGTAGCTGCCCTATGATCTCGAGCTTGGGCAGGGTCTTGGATGCGATAAGCTCTCTGCTGGGGATATGCCTCGAGAGAACTTACGAGGGGGAGCCAGCTATGAAGCTCGAGGCAGCTGCTAGGGGCAGCTTACTGAGGATGGAACCGCCTGAGATAAGGGGTAGCGTGATAGATACGAGCGAGTTCATTGAGAGGTTACTGGGAGCTAAGGGGAGGAAGGAGGATCTAGCTTACACCTCTATATACTTGCTGGGCTACTCCTTAGGCGAGCTGGCATCTAGATACTTGAATCGGAGCGATTACGATTCTGTCTTCGTATCTGGGGGCGCTGCTGTTAACTCCATCCTCATAAAGGGGATAGAGGATTCCCTAAAGGAGTTCAAAGTTAAGGTTAAGCTTAACTCGATGGTACCGGCTGGAGACGGAGGAATAGCGTTGGGGCAGGTCGCCTCTATGCTATGGAGGGATCTAGATGAGATCGCTAACTGATCTGAGGAGCGATGAGATAGCTTCCAGGATCTCCTCCAAGATAAGAGAAATAGCTAAGAGAGTTGGAAGCGTAAAGATAATGAACTTCTGCGGTACCCATGAGTGGACGATAACTCATTACGGCATAAGGTATCTGATGCCGGAGGAAGTCGAGCTAGTGGCAGGGCCAGGCTGTCCCGTTTGCATAACGCCAGCTTACTACGTGGATGCCGTAGTCAAGTTAGCTGTAGAGGGCATAAGAGTGATGACATTCGGGGATGCCTTCAGGCTCATGGGAACTAAAGCTATGGGATTGCCGAGGAACTTGGAGGAAGCGAAGCAAGATGGTGCGGATGTAAGGATCGTTTACAGTGTTCTGGATGCGATAAAAATAGCCAAGGATGATAAGGAATCAATATTCTTCGGAGTTGGATTCGAGACCACTGCTCCAGCTACTTTAGGCCCGATAAGCTCCAGGAATTTGCCTGAAAATCTGAGCCTCGTCATAGCCCATAGGTTAACTCCCCCGATAATGAGGTACGTCCTCGAGAACTACCCGGGCTCACCGATAAGGGGGATAATAGCCCCAGGTCATGTCTCAACGATAACAGGAGCTGATGCTTGGAGGTTCGTGGCCGAAGAGTACGGGATCCCCATAGTCGTCTCTGGCTTTGAGCCCATAGATGTACTGCTCTCGATACTCGAGATAGTGAAGCAGATAGATAGAGGGGAAGCCAAGCTCTTCAATGAATACTCAAGGGCTGTTAAAGCCTCGGGAAATGAGAGAGCTCTCAAAGTAATGGAGGAAACCAGTGATGTCGTCGATGCCGCTTGGAGGGGCATAGGGTTCGTTCCTAAGAGCGGGTTAGTACTCAAGGAGAAATACGAGAGGTATGATGCCTTCAGGAAATATGGGATCAAGGAGATCTCCAAGGAAGAATGGTATAATGATTCTATGCCTGGTTGCAAATGCACTGAGATAACTTTAGGGATAGCTAAGCCCACTGAATGCCCCCTCTTCATGAAGGTATGCAAGCCTGAGAGTCCTTACGGTCCCTGTATGGTCTCTGGGGAAGGAACTTGCCTCATATGGGCTAAGTACGGCAGTAGTGAGTTTCTGAGTGATATAGCTGGTGATATTTAGGCCGATTCGTGAAGATCGGAAGAAACTAGCTCCCATCAAGTTATTACAGATCGCTATACTCCGTAATATTTTTAAGCAATAGTACTACTGAGAGCGAAGGATGGTATTATGCATATCCCCGACGGCTTCTTGGATCCACTCGTATCACTCTCGCTCTACGTCATATCGCTAGCCATCGTGATCTACTCAGGCAGAAAGTACTTCAAGGAGGGGGGAAGCGTATACTACCTCTCTGTAATGGCTGCAGCAATATTCGCGGCTCAAATGTTGAATTGGCCGATCCCCGGCGGTACATCAGCGCATTTCGTTGGGGGAGCGTTCGCATCCATTTTCCTAGGTCCATTCGGAGCTTGCTTAGCTATGTTCATGAACTTAGTCGTTCAATGCCTCTTGATGGGGGACGGGGGGATCACAGCATTAGGAGCTAACGCGTTCAACATGGCTGTAGTAGATGTCTTCGCAGGTTACGCGATATATAAAGCTAGCTTGAAGTATCTAGGGAGGAAATTCCTAGCAGCTTTCCTCGGGGGCTGGATCGGGATAACTCTAGCAGCAGTAACTTGCGGTTTCGAGCTGGGCCTATCCCCCAGCTTCGGCTATCCCCTGAGCATCACTGTCCCCGTGATGGGGATATGGCACTTGGCCCTCGGCGTGATAGAGGGCATAGCCACTGGCCTCTTAGTGAAATACCTCTCATTAAGGGGGTTGATAAAATGAGGAAGAGCTACATCGCGATAATAATTCTCGTGCTCATAAGCCCGCTCTTCGGAGTGATAGGAGCTAATATCGTTGGCTACAGGGAACCACTGGACCTAGCAGCTGAGATCATAGGGATTGAGGAATCCGAGCCCCTATGGAGAGGGATACTCCCAGATTACACAGTTCCAGGGCTACCGGATGAGTTAGGTTACATTGTAGCTGGATTCGTAGGCGTCTTCATCCTCCTGCTCCCCGCTCTGATCAAGAGGGGTAAAGTTGAGGGGAATAGATAGGGCTTTCGATGGTCTCATAAGGGCTTTCTCCGATTGGTTATCATCTATAGAGAGCTCTACCGGTAGATTGAACGCTAACCCAACTCTATCCTTCCTCTTATGTCTTTTTTCTGTTTCGATCTCAGCATTCTCAGTTAAACTCACTCAACTAATCTTCTCATTCCTCTTGACATCGATACTCCTCTTCTCTTCATGCGGCCTCAGGGATCTCATCAGATCCCTGAGAATATCATCGCTCTGGTTCCTCTTCTCCCTAATAATAATGATCCCCAGGGCTTTTAGCTCAACAGAGACGATAAATGGAATCTTAATAGTGCCCCTGAGGGTGGCTACTTCCATAATGACCCTCAGTTTCCTAATACAGCTTCTAGGTTTCAGGAGGATTATGATGGGCATCAGTAAATTTATTGAGCCCGCTCTAGGCGGAAATCTAGGGCTAGCATTCGAGATAATGATAATTCATATAGGGAGGTATTTGAGATCTCTGAACGAGCTGATCTTAGCCAAAGCATCTAGGATCATAGAGGGGAGCGTTTACGATACTCTCTCAATCGCAGCATCTGAGCTCTTCTTCAGGGGGCCCAACGATGCCTTTAAGGCATCTCTCGTCGTGGAAGCGAGATCTCTGAATTTAGAGGTGAGGAACAGCTTTAGGGACACCTCAATTCTAGTAGCGATAGCCTTTTCTTACCTTGTCCCCCTCTTCTTGGGTGCTTAAATGAAGCTCTGCGCGAACAACGTGAGCTACTCTTATCCAGATGGAACTAAGGCAATTGAAGACGTGAGCCTCTGCATCTCTTCAGGCGAAATAGTTTGCATCTTAGGGCCTAATGGATCTGGGAAGAGCACACTCCTCTTACTACTGGCGGGCCTCATAAAGCCAACTTCAGGGTCCATAACTCTAGATGGGGAGAATTTAGGGAGGGACTACAGGAAGATATGCGGTATCCTCTTTCAGAACCCATCTGACCAGTTAATAGCTCCTACTGTGGGAGAGGATGTCTCCTTGGGGCCGAGACAACTGAAATTGGAATATCAGGAGATAGAGAGGAGGGTCAAAGGAGCATTGGAAGCTCTAGAGCTCCTAGGTTTCGAGGATAGATCACCTTTCAGGCTCAGTGGAGGTGAAATCGCTAGAGTTGCGCTCGCAGGCCTCATAGCGCTGGATCCCGAGGTATACCTGTTGGATGAGCCTTCCTCATCCCTTGATCTGAGGGGCATGGAAGCCCTCATGGAAATCCTGAGGAAACTCAAGGAAAGGGGGAAAATAGTGGTAATAGCTACTCAGGATTCTGACCTCGCCTCAGAAGTCGCGGATAAAGTATATATATTTAATAAGGGAAAGCTTATCTCCGGGGGAAGAGTGGACATTTTATATGAGGCCCCCCTAGAAGAAATAGGCGTGAAGGCTCCTGCAACGGTGAAGATATGCAAAGAACTGTCTCATTTTCTCAGTGAATGCCCTCTCAGAATGGATGATCTGATAAATGCCCTTAAGAGAGCACTTTCATCCTCTAGGGACTAGGAAGGGCTTGAGGACCTCAGCTGTACCTAGGGCTTGAAGTTCCTTGAAGAGCTCCCTGACCCTGGAGAGAGGTCCTAGGACCATCAAAACTTCCATGCACCTCTCCTCATCGATGTGCACATGAGATGTCGATCTTATGAGATCCAAGTATTTATGCTGAACTTCAGTGATCTCGCTTCCCTTGTGATGATCGTAAACCATTATTATCGCACCAGCCACTTCCTTCTCTACATCGGAGAGAACCCAGTACCTCTCAGCGATGTAGAGGGTTATAGCTTCAGATATAGCTTTAGATCTGCTCTTCAAATTCAGTCGAGAGAGGAGATCATCCAAGTCACTCATGAGCTCCCTCGGTACAGATATAGCCGTTCTGGATACTCTACCCATAGGCATCGCTATGCTATCTACTTAATGAAAAATAATGTTGTCGAATATGTGATCTCACTGCTCACGATATCCTCTCAAGATTACATCACCAATTTTATTGTTAAAAGATTCATTGATATATAAAATTCGTATATTCGTGACATTAGTAAAAGATTAATTTCAAAAATTCGCATGTGAGTTATTAATCATTCATTGTATCTCATGATTAAATAGATAATTCGACTTGGGATCGCGATAAATATTTAACGTAAGTAATCTGGAAATTCGCCGTCATCACATTTAAAATATTCCGCTGATTGATAAGCGGGTGATGCCATGGCATTCGCGAAGAGGAAGAGGGAATTACCCCTGAGGGTAGAGGATGTGATGACGACGCCCGCTGTCACCATAAAGATGGATGCAGCTGTTGAAGAAGCCGCTAAAATAATGGATGAGAAGAGGATAAGTAGTATATTGGTTGTTGATAATAACGGAAAACTAGTTGGAATATTCACTGACAGGGATCTGAGGTTCGCGGCTGCTAACGGTAAGATAGGGAAGGGGATCCCGATTCACATGCTGATGACGGAGAATCCGATAACGATAGCTCCAAATGAACCAATCACAGAGGCCCTCAGGAAAATGAGGGATGCTGATGTGAAGCATTTACCGGTCGTCGATAAGGAAAACAAACCAGTTGGTGTGATCGCTGTGAGAGATGTCCTAGATGCCGTCATGATGCTGATGCAACTCATGACGGGTCAAGCCTAATCATTTTTCTTCAACAATTTTTCGGTGTAAAATATATTTATGAAATATGGCCTCAGATCGCTATTTTTGCTGGGATCCTCCCTCAGGAAACATATCCTCAACTTCCCCGCTCACGGGATTCCACACTTTGAGCTCAGCGCCTTTCTTCTCCTTGGGCTCGAGGAGCAGGTTCCTCCCCTCAGTCTTCGTCTTCACTAAGAAGAACTCCTGAATTCTACCATCATCATGCAGTAAGACTAGCTTATATTTATCCTCGGTCCTCTCCTTCGTCACCGGATCTCTGTACTCAATGAGGGCGAACCTCCCCCTAGATACTAAGGTCCTCAGCTCTTTCTTTCCCCTCTTACTTATCGTGATAGCCTCATCCAATGACATAAGGAATCGTCCCTCAGAAGCTAATTAAACTTTAATAATCCACACCGACCCTGAATCCGCCTTCCTCCTTCGAGATGACCAACCTCAAGCTATCCCCTACAGTGGGCCTACCTATCCTGTCGTACTCCTCCTCGTTCAGTATTATAGTGACCGTGGGCACAGATGGTTGAGCTATCGGAATCGGCAGCCTCATGTACTTCTCCATAGCTCTCATCACTTGGAACATCATAGCTTCCTCCTCACTCTCAGGAGGGGGGATCTCCTCTATACCACTAGGCCTGCTCAACGAGAGCACTATACCCGATTGCGTCTTCCTAACTTCAGTCACCTCCAAGCTGAGTGTCAACATTCCGATCCCCCTAACGATACTTCCGCCAATATTAAGCTTAACCTTCCAGTTCAGCTCCCAATGGGGAAGGTTGTAAAAGCTTTCTTTTAATCCCTTCCTCAATTATAGCCCCTATTAACACATCTAAATCCTTGTATCCTCCTTCAAAATCTCCCCTCTCTACATAAACGCCTACCACAGGTTTTGAAAGTCTCTCGAGGAGTTGCTCAGCTTCATGAGAGCTGCTTGCAGTTATCACTTTCAGTACTCTCTCTTCCCTACCTAAAATATCCTCAAATCCGAAGAGAACTATTACATCAGGCTCGATAGGGGAGAGAGAGGACACCGCTTTTATAATATCATCGAGCCCCCTCAACGGGAAATTCGATGAAATAAGAACTCTATCTATTGAGCAAGCTATTCTGAGGCTGGAACCCGCTTCCGCTAGTTCTTTAAGTTCATCTGGAACTCCTATCCTCCTATTCTGCGTAGCAGCGGCTACTCTATAGCTCCTGTTCGTGAAAGCCCTTATCAGGGGTTTCATGAGGACATCCTTCCTGCTCCCCATAACCCCTACTATTAGCAAGGGATCACCTCGGCCACCTCCCAGCAGCTATGAATTTCGCTAACGCCATTAATGTGCCATGCGTATATAGATCGACCCTCTTGACTGCCCCCCTCGTGAAGAATCCGATAGCTCCTTCCTCCCTCTTTATGTTCTCATTCCCACTCAGCCTAGCCATTAGATCCCCTAGCTCCCTCCCCCTGAGCATATCTGGGAGAAAAGCTTCAGGACATTCGAACCACCCGCTCATACCGGTGCTGTGGACACCATCCTTCCTCTCGATCCAGACGAAACCCGCGCAGTAGTATTTACCGAAGAGGTGAAATATCCCCCCCTCAATGCCAACGCCGAAATCGGCATTCAATGCTCTCAGAGCATTTCTTGCTCTGTTTCTCGCCCCTTCAATCGCATTAGGGCCAAAAGGCTCCTTTGGGACGCCGCTCTCGACATCAACTCCCCTAACATCTGCCTCCCAGAACAGGGAGAAGGCCCTCCTCACTGCCTCTACCTTCACCGGATTCGTCGAGCCCACCGCCACTATCATCGAGTATTGATGCGTATGATTTTTATTGGTTTATCGCGCGGTGAGGAGGTGTTGAGTTGTCACCTGATCCGATGGATGAGATAGAGAGTTACCTCTCCGAGATGGGAGTCAAGTACCAGAGGGGAGAAGGTTACTTCGCCTCCCTCTGGAAGATAGGTGAGGGCAGTTACATGGTAGCTGTGCTCGTGGGGGAGGAGTGGATAACTATAACGACGAATATAGTCGATAGAGAGAGGCTGAGGGATGATATCGATTTCTACAAAGCGTTGCTCAACGTCCACTATGCCCTAGCTGAGGTCAGGTATCATCTAGATGATGAGGGCAACTTGGGGGCGAGCACCACAATACCGATCAGCGGGCTGAATAAGGAGTCATTCTCCTCCAGGTTCGACTCAGTCCTATTCGCTATAGATTACTTCCTGAACTCCATAGCCCCAAAGTTCGGGATAGAGGTGAGCTGAAGTCACCTCTCCTCTATGAACTCATCTACAGCTGTACCGAAGTGCCTGGCTTTTCTCTCCGATACGTAAACGAGTACTCTATCCCCCGGCTTCAGATCAGTCACAGCTACTGTCGAGCCATCGGGTTTGACTAGAGGTATCGTCTCGGCCAGCTGGAGGACTGTCCATCCCTCCTCCCCATCGCTACTAGCCCTCACTAAGATCATGGGCCTCCTCTCCACCTTAGCTCTACCCACGCTGACCACCCTCCTCCTACCATCGACCGAGACGGCTAGCACCTCGCTCCCAGCTCTCACCTCCGAGAGGTAAAGCGTTTTCCCACCTGGAGCGAGCAGATAATTCGATACAGCTCCCGCATTCACCCTGAACTCTCTAGGTGATGTGAAAGGGGATTCTATGTTCTCACTGTGCACTAAGAAGAGGAAGGAGGCTGAACCCCCGACTAGCATCCCCTCTCCTTTGGATAGTATCGATGTAGTGTCGACGCAAACCCTATCTCCCATGCCCACTTGCTTGACCTCGGTGACCCTAGCTTCCCTCAAGTTAAGCGGGTTTACCTCTTCCGAGAGCCTCAGAGCTCCTTCGAGCTGTGCGGAATCCTTTATAGGGATCACCACTCCCTTAACACCGATTTCGAGGACCCCTAAGAGGGATCTCGCTTCCTCCAAGTCATCAGCTATAGCGTAAATTCTCTCCCCACCTACTTCAGCTATTATGTTCTCGAGGGGTATTATCTTCCAGCTCTCGCTCTCTATAAGAAACTTCCTCTCGTTAGCTTCCCTCCTGAGGATCTCAACATCCTCGGGCCCTCTTATCTTGAAGAGAGTAAGCTCCCCCTCTGAGGGCCACTCGCTCACCTCTACTATGAGAGAGGGATCTAAATAGCCCTTAAGCCTCTCTTTGACACTCTGATCTATGGCAGCTACTTTAAGCCCCATCTTAATGGCTCTCTCAATGACTGAGTCAGGAGATGAGTCCGCTAATATGATTAACTCCTTAGATCGCATATCCTGAGGTGGAGTGAGCCCATTTTAAGCGGGGAGTACGAATAGTTTTGCAATAGTGCTCAGTGATAGGCGCAGGGAATGTTCAAATATACGAAGGGCCTTTTGATCTATATTCATTCTGGGATCAGTTTGAATATAGAGTGTTCAATCGATTTTATGATTAATTTTGGGAAACATTCGGATAGATTATTAACAAGTTTCATCGGGGAGCCCTATCATCATGGGCAATCTCAATGAGATGAAGCTAGAGCGATCAGAAGCTTTAAATTCCTAAGTAGTGCGAATTGACGATGACTCAAGTACTCACGAAGGAAGAGAAGGAAAGGATACTTAGAACGCTAGAAGAGGATAAGGAATTCAGGTATGCCATCGCAGGGCTTATAGGTATTAGGGAGATATTGGAGAGGCTCGATAAGATCGAAGAGGGGCAAAAGGAGCTCTGGAAAGGTCAGCAAGAGCTCTGGAAGGAAGTCAGAGGATTGAGGAAGAACTTCGAGCAGCTGGGCAAGGCCGTCGGGATGACATTGGAGTATTACACAGCTGCTTTCCTCGAGGAGTATCTGAGTGAGAGGGGGTATGAGGGAGCTAGGGTGGAGGTGGGCGTCAAGCTGAAGTACATGGGTAAGACCGTCGAGTTAGACCTCTTCTGCGAGGACCCCCTCCTCGTGGGCGAGGTCACGACCGGAGTGGCTTCCTTAGAGGAAGCTAGAAGAGAGATCGATAAACTACTGGAGAGGGTAAATTTCGTTAAGGAAATGTATGAAAGAGATGTAGATATAAAAATCCTAGCTATAGCTAACGTGGGAGCGGAGGCAGTCGAATTCCTGAGGGAGATCGCTGAGAAGCACGGAATAATGGTTATAATAGGAAGAGAGATAAAGGAAATCATCTCATAACCTCTCAATTCTTCTTCATCTTTCTTCAATCCTCTTTTCATCGAGACTCGGTGCTACTTACCGCCACATACCGGGCACAGAGGAACGAAGGATCTTTTATTTATGAATATTGTGAGTATGCACACGGGAGTCATAGTTAACTTTTCGCTGTTGAGGGACCTCCGCTAATATCGGAGTCTCCTCTCCCTCAACATCAAGCCCTCGATGAAGATGTCCGGAAAGTTCTGCTTTCCGGTAAGGTCGATGTGCCTCGCTATCCTCAGTATGCCCTTAGCTAGCTCGTAGGCCCTCCTGCTCATCATCATCGATTTAGCCCCGGTAAGAGCGGAGTTGCCGATGGATATGAAGTTACCCTCAGGAACTGGAGGTATCAATCCTATCCTGAGGGCGTCCTCATACTTCAAATTGCTCCCGAAGGTCCCTGCTATGACTACTCTCTCCGGCTCAATTGAGGCTTCATCTATAAGGATCCTCCAAGCTGAGTAAATAGCGCTAACTCCCTTCTGAACCTCCCTGATATCCCTCTGAGTTATCTCTATCCTGGGATCTTCTAAAAGAGAGACAGACCCTTTGAATTCCCTCCTCATCCTCCCGCTCTCATCAATAAATCCTATCCTGAGCATCTCGGCTACAGCCGATATTAGCCCGGAGCCCGTGAGCCCTAAGGGCCTCCTCAAGTACTTCAACTTCCACCTCCCATCCTCGAATCTAACCTCGCTAACGGCCTCCTCTATCCCTCCCACTCCTCCTGCGTTCATCTCGAACGCCGAACCTGCTGGAGCTGTAGCCACGAGTACTGAATCGCCCGTATCCAATACTACCTCGCTATTGGTACCGAGATCTATGAGTAAGTAGGGGATCCCTATCCCCAGGAGCCTAGTTGTGACTACATCAGCTAGTGCGTCGGATCCAGCGAAGCCACCTATCGCGGGCGGAATTATAGCAATAGCTTCGGGCAGCTCTATTCCTATCTCTAGAGCTGGAACTATCAGCCAGTCCTTCAGGGGAGGATCGAAGGGGGCTGAGGAGAGGGATCTTATATCTAGGCCCAGCAGTAGGGCTTGCATGACGGAATTGGCGACTATAATCAGGGAGGATATCCTCTCCCTATCCCCAGTTAGTTTGGATATGAGGGATTCGATCCCCTCCACAGCTAGGGGCCCCATATCCTCCCCCCTCATCGCCCTCTCGATCCTAGTGATTAGATCGCCCCCTTTAGCGATCTGGGGGTTCCTAACGAAGCTCTCAGCTATTACCTTCCCGCTACTGAGCTCGATGAGGGAACCGACTATGTTAGTAGTCCCCAGGTCCACAGCTAGACCTAGGCCGCGCGCATTAGGAAGGTGCAATGTATCTAGCTCCAGCTTAGGCATTATTCCCGAGACTGAAGCAGTGGGGACTATTTCAGGTATCTCCACTACGACGTCGCTCAACACTCTAGTCATGCAAGCTAATCTCATCCCCCTCTCCAGAGCTCCGGAGAGCGCTTCCTCTATCCTAGGTTCAGATACTTCGCCCTCAATTATCCTAACGGCGCAACCGCCACAGAAACCAGCTCCGCCGCACGGTAGGGGGAATCCGAGCTCCCTACTCAACACTTCTCCGATTATCTCGCCTCTCTCAACTTCGAGATCGACATTTGAGGGAAGGACCTTTATTCTCATACGACAACATTTGCAGTACGAGGATCTCTTAAACATATACTGAAACTTCTAGCCGGAGCGATAGAGTAAACATATCATTAAAGATTTATGGGGAACGAGGTCGATGAATTTTAATCAAATACGAATATACTCAAATTCAAGTTAATTTAACTGTGGAGTATATAAAAATGTCTGTCGTTAGAAATTTACCCGGTTCATGTTAGTGTAATCTCTAAAAATTATTAATGAAAAATATGATAGCTTTAAAATTTTCTCATTTCGGTAGAATCAATGATAGAGATGGCAAGCTACCCAGTGCCCTGGCTCAGCCTCTACGAGCGGTGGCTCCTCCTTATCGCATGGATCAAACCTCCTGAAGCATCTAGGATGAAACCTGCAGCCCTGAGGTGGATTTACTGGGCTCGGGACATCCCCCTGAAGCACTATCCTCTTTCTCTTCACTATGGGATCTGGGATCGGTTTAGCTGAGAACAATGCCTGAGTATAGGGATGTAGTGGCCTCTCAAATATCTCCTTAGAGTCCGCGACTTCGACAAGCTTTCCTAAATACATCACACCAACTCTATCACTTACCACTTGAACCAGAGATAAATCATGGCTTATGAAGAGGTAAGTTAAGTTGTACTTCCTCTGGAGTTCCTTGAACAAGTTTATGAGCCTAGCCCTGACCGATACATCCACGCTGGAAGTGGGCTCATCCAGCACGATGAAATCCGGCTTTGTTATTATAGCGCGAGCTATCGCTATCCTCTGCCTCTGGCCTCCCGAGAACTCATGGGGGTAACGCCACATATGCTCTCTCCCGAGCCCAACTTCTTCCAAAGCTTTCAGGACGATCTCATAAGCTTCGTCTCCCTTCGCTATTCCTTGGACTATCAGAGGCTCAGCTACTATATCCTTGACCATCATTCTAGGGTTCAGGGATGTCAATGGATTTTGGAAGACGATTTGCATCCTCCTCCTGTACTCCATGAGCTTCCTCCCGTTCATAAGGGCTAGATCGTACTCTCTCCTAAGCTTCTCGTCACCCAAGATTACCTTCCTTATGACGTCCTCAGGGACATCGAAGAATATATGGCCAGAGGTAGGTTTATGGAGCCTCAGTATAGTCTTCGCCAAAGTAGTCTTCCCGCAACCCGATTCCCCAACGAGCCCGAAGGTCTCCCCCCTGTTTATCCAGAGATCGACTCCATCGACCGCCTTAACCCATGCCACAGGCCTCTTCAAGACTCCACCTAGTACGGGAAAATGTTTCTTCAAGCCTACTGTCCTTACGAGACTCATTCCTCTTCAACCCCCTCGGAATGATAGAGGAAGCAGGCTACCCACCTACCAGGTCTCACCTGAACTAGCTTAGGCTTCCTGGTGGAGCATATGCTCATGGCCCTCTCGCATCTAGGATGAAACCTGCAGCCCTGAGGTGGGTTCACTAAATTCGGGACGGAGCCAGGGATATCCTTTATGGGCCTCCCCGGCATTGGTATGGACTCGAGGAGCCCCTTAGTATAGGGATGCATTGGCTCCTTGAATATGGAGTAAACATCCCCTATCTCCACGATATTCCCAGCATACATCACGGCAACCCTGTCTGAGACCTCAGCGATAACTCCCATATCATGCGTTATATAGATGAGCGTAGTGCCGAACTTCTCCTTGAGATCCTTTATAAGCTCCAGTATCTGAGCTTCCACAGTCACATCGAGGTTCGTCGTCGGTTCGTCCGCTATAAGGACCTGAGGATTGCAGGATAGAGCCATCGCTATAACTATCCTCTGCTGCATTCCCCCACTCAACTCATGCGGGTACATGGAGTAGACTCTCTCGGGATCAGGTATCCCCATTAGGCTGAGGAGTCTGACTACTTCCTTCCTCGTCTCCTCTTTTATCGGGTCCCAGTAGAATCTCCTGAGTAATGGCATTCTCTTTACGAACTTAACAAGCCAATCGTCCTCAGATCTGCTCAATATATTCCTGCTGAATCCCTTCGCAGATTCCAGAGCCCTTTTCTTCATCTCATCTAGCCTATGTATCAATATGGCCTCTGCAACTTGGTCCCCTACCTTATAGACAGGATTTAATGCTGCTGCCGGATCCTGGAATATTCTAGCGAGCTCTGATCCTCTGAGCTTCCTGATCTCATTTTCTGGCATCTCAGTGAGCACGTATTCCACTCCTTTCTTCCTATAGATAACCCTCCCTCTCGTGATCTTTCCGGGTGGGGGGACCATATTCATCAACGCATAAGTAGTGACTGACTTCCCGCTACCCGTCTCACCAACGATGCCTAGAGTCTCGCCGCTCACGACATCTAGATCTACGCCATCTACAGCTTTAACTACGCCCTCATACGTGTAGAATCTGACATAAAGGTCTCTCGCCTCTATAACGTTCATGGGATCACCTCCTCCTGAGGGTCGGGTCCAATATGTCCCTGAAGGCATCTCCCAGGAGGTTCCACCCGAGCACGAACATGAAGATGAATATCCCTGGATAGGTGTAAGTATACCAGTACGCGAATGGATCTCCAGGAACGCCGAGGAGCCAGTTCCTTGAGAGGGCTATGAGCTGACCCCAGTCTGCATAGCCCAAAGGAGCTCCTATACCGAGGAAGCTCAGAGCGGATGCCGTGAGTACCATGGATCCCATGTCGAGAGTCGCCACAATGAAGACAGAAAATATACTGTTCGGTAGTATATGCTTGAATAATATCCTGGAGTGAGAGCAGCCCATTGCTCTAGCAGCTTCCACGTAATCCTCCACCTTGACTTGGAGCACTCCAGCCCTGACTAGCCTCGCGTATGTAGGCCAACCGACGAGCATCAACGCTATTATGACGTTATCGAGGCTCTGGCCTAAGGCTATCACGAATGCCATCGCGAGTATGAGGCCGGGTATAGCGAAGACTATGTCAACTATCCTCATAAGTATATCGTCTAGGAGACCTCCGAAGTATCCGGCCAGAGCTCCCACGAGGATCCCTATTAGGAGGGAGCCGGATACTCCTAGGAAACCGACTCTAAACGCAGTTATCGTCCCCCAAACGCAACCATAGAAGAGATCATACTGACCTTCTGTGAGTCCGAAGGGATGCTCAGGACTCGGAGGGGAAGGGGTGGGAACATAACCGAACCTCGGTATCTCGAAAGGGTCCCTGCCCGGTCTCGGAGGGGCTATATAAGGCGCTAGAACGGCCAGTAGTATGAAGAATAGTATTATTGATGTGCCTATCAGGGAAAGAGGGCTCTCTCTTATCCTCTTAAGCATGAAGACTAGTTCTTTATACCAAAACCTCTCTCTTATCGGGACTCTCTTAATTGAGGAGCTCATTGAAGCCTCACCCTCGGATCTATGTATGCGTAAAGCACATCGACTATCAAGTTAGCTATCACGAAGATCACTCCGGTGAATAGCGCGAATGCTAGGACTGAAGGTATATCCAGCTGCTCTGCGGCATGGGCGGCCCAGTAACCTATACCCTTGAGCTCAAATACAGTCTCAGTTATTACGAGGCCCGTCATGAGACCAGCAGTCAGTATCCCGGCAAGTGTGACGACGGGTATGAGGGCATTCCTCGTGACATGCTTGTTTATTATGACGTCCTCATCGACCCCCTTCGACCTAGCCGCTATCACATACTCTTTGTGAAGTTCCTCCAGCATGCTGGACCTCATCACTCTCATTATTATCGCGTTATCCACTATGACGAGGTTAAGCACGGGTAGGAAGAGGTGCCTCAGGGCATCGAAGAAGACGAAGAGATTACGGTTCAGCAGGGCATCTATCGTATATAGCCCAGTGTAAGTAACCCATCCCGGGGACCTCACAATGGCTTGAGCCTCAGGGCTCAGCCTCCCAGGTGGAAATATACCTAAAGCCCCGTAAAATACCGCTAGCAAGATTATAGCTGACCAAAATATCGGGAGGGACCAACCAATTATCGCGAGTACTCTAGATATATGATCCGGGAGCTTGTCCCTATGAATAGCTGATATTTTTCCGAGTTTTATTCCGACTAGCACGATGAATGGAGCTGCATATAGCGTGATCTCAAGCGAAACTGGCCATAGTTCCGCGAATGCTCTCGCCACGGGTATGTTCAAGGATTTTGAGTAACCAAGGTTACCTTGGAGCACGTTTGAGAGCCAGGTGATGTACTGTTCATGAGGAGGTCTGTTGAGCCCGTACTTCTCTATTATCTCATAGATCCTAGCTGCGCCCTTCGGGGAGGTTACATAAAGCGCAGCTCTCTGTTCTGGGGTGAAAGCGAGCGATATAATGAATACGAGGATCGAGACCCCGAGTAGCGTAGGTATCATGAGGAGAAGTCTCCTGATTATGTAAGTGACTAACCTCAGAGTACCACCTCCCTAAAAAGACACTGTAAAAAATAAAAAATATAAAGGGGAGTATTCAGCCCTTCCATAACGGGTATGCGTAGGTTCCTGGATAGATCGGGTTGTAGTACCAGCCATGCACCCAATCTCTCTCATAGTGTCTTCCTAAGGGCTGATCCACTATCACGCTAGGTACGTCCTCATAGTATATGCTCGTGAGCTCCCTGCATATATCCTCCCTCTTCTTGGGATCTATAGTCGTTATCAATTCTTCAACTAGCTTGTCTACTCTCTCGTTCTTGTACTTCTGCCAAGCCGCGAAGGTCCCTGAGGAGTGCATGTATGGGAAGACGAAGTTATAGGGATCTGGATAGTCAGCAAGCCACCCTATTATGAAGACAGGTAACTCTCCCCTGACCATTGCCTTCAAATATTCGGGCCACTCTACTGCCCTAACTTCTATCTTGAACTTCGGGTTTATGCTCTCCACTTTATCCTTTATCATCTCAGCGAGCGTCTTCCTCTGAACGTTCCCAGTATTGTAAAGGATCGTGAGCTTGAACCCCTTCTCCCAAAGCTGTCCGTTCCATGCTTTCTTGAAGTATTCCTCCGCTTTCTTCAGGTCGAAGGTGTACATAGGCATGTCCTTGAAATAGCCAGGTAGCCCCTGCGGTATCGGGCTGGGAGTCCTTATGGCCTCGCCGAACCAGGCCTCCTCTATGTACCTATCATAGTCTATGGAATGAACGAAAGCGAGCCTTACATTCTTATCCTGGAAGAAGTTGGGCGGTATGCCCTCACCGTCGAGCTTCCCGCTGCCTATGTATGGGGAAGTCGGGGATATGTTGAAGTTGAAGAACAGGGCATCATTTGCTACAGTAGGTAGATTCTTGATTACCCTTATCCCAGGCTCTCCCTCAACCTCCTTCATATTCTGCCTAGGTACATAAGCGATATCCACATCGCCTCTGAGGAACATTAGCTTCCTAGTGGACCACTCATCTACCTTCATTATTATGAACTCTGAGAAGTTGGCGGGACCGCGCCAGTACTGGTCGAACTTCTTCAGCACCACTTGCTTCCCATGCTCCCACCTATCCAGCATGAAGGGACCTGAGCCGCAGTCCGCCTCCTGAAGGGGCGGGTTCTCTGGGTTGTTATACTTAGTCCAGTTCTTCTCAGTACCGTCCCAGTCTCCATGAGCTATCGCACACTGCTTATCAACTATACTGCTCCAAGTCTGAGATAGTATCTGGAAGAGCGTGGTGATGGGATATGGCTTCTTCAAATGTAACACAACGCTATCTCCCTGGACTTCCACAGCCTTATCTATATCCTCAAAACTCACAATTATGTTCCCTTTCTCATCCCTCGTCGACTGAACGCCCAGGAGCGGGTCTAAGAGCATCCATGAGGGCCCTCCATCCCTGTCCATCACTAGGACCCTCTCGAGCGAGTACTCGACATCCTCCGGAGTAAGCTCCCTTCCCGAGTGGAATTTGATACCCTTCCTTATCGGGAATATTATCGTAGTGCCATTGTCCTTGATGAGACCGTTCTCAAAGGATGGGACCTGCGTCGCGATCATGGGGACGAACTTATCCACGCTCTCCCTATCGAAGAATATGAGGGTCTCATACATATTGAAGATGACTTCCCCACTCGCTGTGTCGTAGGCCCAGGCGGGGTCGAGGGTCTCCGGTTCCCCTATAGTCGCTTCTATGAGCTTATCGGGATTCTTGATAGCTGGCGTCACTGTTGTAGTATTTGTCGGAGTTGGCGTCGGAGTAGTTGGTGTTGTCACTGTCGGAGTTGGCGTCGGAGTCGTGGTCGGCGGCAACGTTACGTAATAGAGAGCTGCCGCAATTAGAATTACTACTATCACTCCCAGTATCGCTAATAGGGTTCTCCTGCTCATGAGAATCACCTATCCCGAGATTTGTAATATGTATACCCCAAGATAAAAATATAAATATTTCTGTTTTTCTCCCAGTTCTTCTAATGGAGGACAATTAGAATCATTGATAGAAAGTTGTATTATATCTAAGAATGAGTTGAAGATAAATCAATATACTAAAATTTTTAATAACAACATCACTTCCATTAAAAATTACATTATCTTATTAGAATCATCTAAAATTTATCTTTACACACGAACTGAGGCCCTCACCTATATGTACAGAATGGGAGCCCTTCACTCACTAATCTTTTTTATTTTACTGCACGATATCTCCCTTCGTATGAGAACATACATAGGGAGGTCCCTGGGCACATTTCTCGAATTGATGATCTTCAGCGCTAACAAGTTACTCTGGGTCAGTAGCCCGAGTCTATCCCCGAAATATGCTCAGAAGCTCGTAGATCTCTCTAAAAAGGGAGTGGATATTAAGGTCATAACGAGCGCTTATAAGAATGAGGAGGCCGTCAACATCATAAAGAACTCATTGAAACCGGAGAGGAACGCTAGAGGGGAGATAAGGAGCGATTGGGTTAGCCCTCCCCTGGACTACCTAATCCTCAAGAAGAACTCGTCCATCCAGAAGGTGAAGATGTACATAGTCGATGGGAAGCAGGCGATAATAGGATCTCTGAGCCTGACCGAGGAGGAGCTTTACAATAGCATAGAGTATATAGTTATCTTAGATGACCCGAGAGATGTGGAGAAAATGATGGATGACTTCATATCTCTGTGGAAACTTTACATAGGACTCGGGGATGATTTCATAGAGTGCACCAGATCATTCCCGAGTAAGTTCTTCGTATCTAGGATGACTTAAGCAATGATGAGGAGACCTCAGCTATCAACTTCAGTTTCCTCAGGGAGATATCATAGGAGTTCCTCAATCCTTTGAGGCCACCGAAACCACAATCAGCGCTCACTAAGTCCACCCTCGGTCCGAATCTCTCCAAGATCTCCCTCAGCAGTGAGCTGACCTCCTCCACAGATTCCACTTCTGGATTCTTAGCGCTCACAACACCTGGAGAAATTATCTTATCATATTCCTCGAGCTTCTCCCTGCTGAAGGACTTCATGTTCTCCCTAGTATCGTGAAATTCGTGGCTCAAGTACTTCGCTGGTACTCTCATCAATATGTCGGATAATAGAGGGGATATCCTCCCGCAGACGTGCATCCCAGTATATGATTTCGCTTCGCTGAATATCTCCTCATAGATCTCGACGAGCTCCCTCTCAGAATAACTTAGTATCTTCCTACCGACTATGAGGCCCAGTGCTGGTTCATCTACGAAGATGTAACCTATCCCCCTATGTGAGGCCCAATCAACTATCTTCCTCACGTAAGGGACGAAGAACGAGAAGACGGCATCCTTGTTAGTTATCATAGAGTCCATGAAACCCTCCCCACCCACCTTGCTCGCTAAAGTGAGGGGCCCGGTCACCGGGAGCCTCAGGCCTCTGGGATCGGCTTTAGATCTCTCCAAGAATGATTCTACCTCCCCGAGGTCTATTACTGGCTCATCCAGATTCAGAACTTCATATCTGTCCTCCTTAACCTTCCTCAACTTCCCGCTAGATGCTAGAGGATCTAGGTAAATCTCCGTGAAGCTCTTGAGCTGAGGAATAGGGGGAACTGATATTCCGGAGCTTACTGTATCGAGATAAGCCCTCAGCATATTATCCTGCGAGTGCTCTAGGGGATAGCTCCCGACGTGAGAGGATCTCATAACCTCACCTCAGCTTATCGTATCTATCGCACTAAAAGCTTAAGTCGAGTCCCATTTAAAATGCGAGTGCTCAACTTGAATGCTGAGACTAAGCTGACATGTCTCCTAGGCCATCCCGTGAAGCACTCAGCTTCTCCAGCGATCCATAACTCCTCTTACAGGGAATTAGGACTGAACGCAGTCTATCTAGCTTTCGATGTCCTCAGAATAGATGTGGCTATCGAGGGTCTGAGGGAGTTAGGCGCTGTGGGTTGCAATATAACTATACCGCACAAAGAGAAAGTGATGGAGCTCCTTGACTCCTTAGATGAGAGAGCTAACTTAATAGGAGCTGTTAATGTCATAAAATTCGGGGATGAGCTTTCAGGGTTCAACACTGATGTAGATGGTGTAGATTACAGCTTGGAGCTCCTGGGGATTAGGAGCGGGGAGAGCGCCTTAATACTCGGGGCCGGGGGAGCTGCTAGGGCGGTCCTAGCCTCAATCTCAGGCAAGTTCCCCAAAGCGTATATATCATCCAGGGACATAGGGAGGGTCGAGAGATTAAGGGAGCTGTGCCTCAAGCTCGGGATAGAGTGCATCCCCTTACCTTGGGAGGCCAGGGAGCGCGCCTTGGATAGAATCGAGCTGTTAGTGAACGCAACCCCCCTCGGGACAGGGGGAGAGGGGATGCCGGTGGATGCGAGTAAGCTGAGCGGTATCGCGGTACTGGACCTAGTTTACAACCCACCCGAGACGGAGCTAGTGAGGATAGCTAGGGAGAGGGGATGCAGGGCCATCGGAGGTCTTAAGATGTTAATTAGGCAAGCTGCAGTTTCCGAAAGAATATGGTTCGGGGTCGAGCCCGATGAGAGGGTTATGGAGGAAGCTGCCCTGAGGTTCTTGGGTGGTCTCCATGAGAGTAGCCAGGGTCAACGGTGCGATAACAGTAGTTAATGCGATAGCTTCGTGGAAGGGGGCTGCAGTCGGGATAGAGATGGAAGTAGAGGCTAGAGCTCGCGCTTCAGATGATCTCTCAGTTAGCTCATATGATCCCCTCGTTATTGAGGCAGTTAAAGAGGCCTTGAGCTTCGTGGGGGGCAAGGGGGCGAGTGTGGAGGTCAGCTCGAATATACCGGCTGGATGGGGACTGAAGAGCAGTAGCGCGGTAGCTAATGCAGTGATTTTAGCTGTTGTAAGTGCTTATGATAGGAGGATAGGGCTCATAGAGGCGACTAAACTCTCAGTGAGGGCCGCCAGGAGGGCCGGTGTCACTATAACCGGAGCTATGGACGATGCATCCGCCTCTATGCTAGGGGGCTTAACTGTAACTGATAACTCTAAGGACCAATTGATAATGAGGATACCCCTTCCAGAGCTGGATGTAGCGATACTGCTACCTTCATGGGAATCATCCAGGCCCAAATCCACTATAGATGCCTCTAGATTGAGGAAATACTCTGAAATAGCTGATTCCCTGATAGAGATCCTCCCTAATAGGATCTGGGAAGTCATGACGCTGAACGGCCTCCTATACAGCAGGGTCCTCGGCTATAAGGACGATTTAGCCCTGAAAGCTATCGAGCTAGGGGCCCTGGGAGCGAGCCTCTCGGGGACCGGGCCAGCTATAGCTGCGGTATGCAGAGATTGCAGCGATGTGATCGATTACTGGTCCGGCTTCGGCAAAGTTATGAGGAGCAGGATAACGAACAATCCCGCGAAAATTTCTTAGGTGAATCATCCATCGCTGCTCGGGAGGTCCCTCCAGTTGACTACCCTAACGTTCCATCTCACGAAATCCGGCAGGAGGGAGAAGTAAGTCCTGTTCAGATATCTCTCGTCAGCCAGTAGGAATATAGCTTCATCCTCATGAGACCTCACGGCCCTACCTAATGCTTGAGATGCTTTCCTCAGGGCGGGGACTACATAAGAGAGGTATCTGCCTCTCCTCCTCCCGTAAATCCTCTCATAGTATTCTATCATGACCCTCGTCTTCGTCGTCAGCCTATCGAAGGGTATGCCGAGCAGCATTATGCCCTCCAGCTCCTCTCCTGGGAAATCAGCTCCCTCAGCGAACCTCCCTCCAGCTGGCGCTATCAGTAGACCCTCCCTCCCCTGCCTGGGAAGGTCCTTGAACTCCCTCAGGATCCTACTCGCTTCATCCCCGCTCATATTCCTATCCTCAGAGTAAGTTAACTTCCCCGCTTCCTTAGCTAACTCAATTATACCGCTGATCACCTCCCCTTGGATCCTGTAGCTCGCTGTGAATATAGCCAAGTTCCCGGGGATGCTCAGGAACCTTTCAACTACCTTCAGGTACCTCTTGAGCATCTCATCAGATAGCTCCTCACCTCTCGTGCTCACTCCCCTAACTATGACTGTGGAGACCCTCTCCGGATCCGCTATAGATGGCACGCTCATTCTAGAGAAATTATCGACCCCTACGACATCAGAGAAAGCATCTATAGGCTCTAGAGTACCGGACATGAAGATGACTGACCTGAAATCCTTCCATATCGTGGAGAGGAAGCTCCTGACTCTCATATCCCAGACTTCCAAGCTAGGCTCATCCTCAACTGAGTAGAGGTAAGCGACCCCCTCCTCCCCAGATTTCTCGAGAGCCACTATCAGGAACTCGGCCACTGAGTTCAGGTAGGATCGCGGCTCCTTCCCCCTCTTGACGTAATCCGAGTAAACTATATCAACTAGCTCGTGGAACTTCTTAAGATCATCGGGCCCTAGATCGGTAGAGGAGAGCATCTCATTTAGATCGAAAGTACCGTCCTCGCCCACAGCTACCCTGCGCATGAAATCCCTCATTGATGTGAGCTTCCTCCTCAGGCCTAGGGAGTCCTTCGGATCGTACCTCTCATCCTCCTTTATAGCCCTCTCCAAGCTCGTGAGCGATATGGATTTGCTGTTGAGTTCCATAGCGACCCTATCTATGTTATGCGCTTCATCTACTACTAGGAATGACCTTCTGAAGCTGACCTTATGCCTGATCGCCCAGCCGAGCGGTGAGAGTATATAATTGTAGCTCAGGGAGATCAAGGAAGCCTCCTCCAGCAGCATCATCTGCAAGAAGTAAGGGCAAACTTGAATACTCTCAGCCGCTTTCAGTATCTCTGAGAATACCATTGGCCCATCTATTTGGAAATAATCTAACTTCTTGAGGTTCCTGAAGTAGGGGCAGCTCTCCCTCCTCAGCCTGCACAGGTTACTCACTCCCTCGTAGCTTGATATATTCATCCTCCTAGCGAGCAAGCACATATCTTTCTTTCCTCTGAAGGAGAATCCAAATACTTCAGACTTCCTGTTTATCACTTTTAGCTCTTCTATCGGTCTATCAGTCTCATTCCCGGTTCTAACGGCCCATATTATCTTGCCACCATTCAGCTCGCTCAAGAGGGCTGATAGGACCACTGGGGTCTTCCCGAATCCAGTGGGGGCGTGCAGGCAGAAGTTCTCCCCTCTCCTCACCGCACTCCTTATAGCTTCCATTACCTCCTTCTGATGTTCCCTAGGCTTGTAAGGGAAGTGCTCCATTCCTCTCCTAACTCACGGTAAATAGATAAAACCTTAATCGCCTTAGAGCTTTTAATGGCCCGCATCATTTGACTCGTATGGGGCTGAGGGGGAGATGAAGTTATTCCCATTCGGAGCTCTCCTCAATGATATATTAGTGATAGCGGATCTCCACTTAGGCTATGAGGACGCTCTGAGGGAGAGGGGAGTCGAGCTCCCCTATGAACAATACGGATGGGTTAAGAGGGAAATAATTAGCTATATAGAGGAATATAGCCCGGAGGTCCTCGTCTTAAATGGCGATGTGAAGCACGAGTTCAGCGGGGCGCTGAGCCAGGAGTGGAGGGAGGTGATAGACCTCCTGAGGACCCTCAAGGATCTGGTCAAAGTTGAGGTAGTTAGGGGGAACCACGATAACTTCCTGATACCCATACTGAAGAGAGAGGGCGTTGAGATAAGCAGCCCTTACTTGAAGGTGCAGGGGCTCCTGATAACGCACGGCCATTTGGATATCCTCATACCCGATGACGTCGAGCTGATAGTGATGGGGCACGAGCATCCGGCTATAACTATGAGGGATGAGATAGGTGCTTCTCATAAGTTCAAGGTCTTCATGGAAGGGGAGTACATGGGATTCAAGTTGCTAGTTATACCTGCCATCTCACCGCTAGCACCGGGGACGGATTTGCTAAGTGTGAGCAGGAGGGACCTACTATCACCCATCCTGAGGAAAGCTGATATAGAGAATTTCAACATAAGAGTAGCTGATAAGGAGATAGGCGTCGAGGATCTCGGCTCCCTTCGTGCAATAAGGAGAGCAGCCAGAATAATCTCCGATTCAATTTCATGAGGCTTTTATTAAGCTGAGCTACCTCACTCCATGATGAAGTGCGCGGTTTTCGATATAGATAACACTCTATTCGATGTTAGGAGGAGGTTCCATCTAGCTATTTCAGGTTTCAACGTCAGCTCCCCGAGGGAGCTGCCCTTCGAGTTGCAGAGGCAGTTCTGGATGAGGTTCCTCGATCCCGAGTTATTCAGCCTCGATACCCCCATAAACAGGAGTATAGAGATGATATTAGATGCTAAGAGCAGGGGGCTCAGGGTAGTGCTGATAACTGGGAGGTACGAGAGCCTCAGGAGGGATACGGAGCTTCAATTGATGCAGGCAGGCATACCATACGATGAGCTCATAATGAGGCCGGATGGCAACTTCCAGAGGGATAGGGAGCTGAAGCCATCCCTCCTCAAGGGTCTGAGTTGCGAGATAGTTGAGTATCATGATGATGATCTAGAGACACTGCTCGAGGTGAGGAAGATAGCCCCAAATTCATTGCTATTCCTCCACAGGCCCGATGGGAGCTTCGAGATAATCTAGGAGTGAGCCCTGGACCATTTCTCCAGGGCTTCCCTCATGTATTCCTCACTCAGCAGGCCGTGAGGAGATTCTACCTCGAATATCCTCCTAGGGATCCTCAATTCGCTGGGATCGAAACCCATCATCTTCTTGAGCTCCAATTTCTCCCTGTAAATCCTCCTCCCAAGTTCCTTAAGCTCATTCTCATCCATCTCGATTCCCAGGGGCTTCAGAGCCCTCAACACGACTTCAGGCTTATATATCCCTCTGACGAAGAGGCAGAGGACGAGTGATGTGAGCACCTGCCTCCAAGACTCCTCTTCAACTAGCTCATCTACTAGCCTCTCAGGATCTGGATAATTCTTCCCTAAGTACCTCTGATCCAGCGAGTAGCCAGCGTTATCCAGATGGCTGTGCCTCAGGCCTATTAAGTAGCCTATATGCGCTCCCGGGCCAGTGTGATAACCCGGCATCTCATTACCGCCGAAAGTGAGGGAGAATTCCAACCCACCGTACCTCTTAGCGGCTTCCTCAGTACCTCTCGCTAAACTCTCATAGAACTCATTAGGTTGTTCAACTATGAACTCAAGCATCTTCAAATAAGCCTCCCAATTCCCCCAGTCAGGCTCCACGATGGTCTCCTCCCTCCCTACGATCCCCCTCTTGAAAGCCTCAGTAGCCCAAGCTAATGCGACTCCGGAGCTTATCGCATCTAAGCCGAGGATATCCGTCTCCTCTATCAACCTCAGGAGGCCGTCCATATCGCTCACTCCCAACATACTCCCGAGCGCGTATATAGGCTCATAATCGTATCCTACATACCTCATAGTATAAAAATATTTTTCTTTTGGATGCCTCTCTCTTATGAAAGCTATATGTATACAAGCTATTGGGCAGTGAGCGCAGGCTACTCTCCTAGCTAGAGACCTCTCAGCGAAGCTCTCACCACTTATGTCCTCAGCTCCCTCGAACCTAGCTGAGGATAGGTTCCTAGTCGGGAGGCCCCCTATCTCATTCAGTGGTAGGACGTTCTCAGCCGTCCCCAGATCATGATACTTCCTAGTAGCTTCACTTCTCAAGCACTCCTCGAATATCTCCCTGTATACAGCTCTGTAGCCCCTCATATCCTTGACTTCAACGCTACTCCTACCTCCCAGGACTACAGCTTTCAGCTTCTTCGATCCCAAGACAGCGCCGAGCCCCAACCTGCCGAAATGCCTGTAGGTCTCCAGTATAACTGAGGCGTACCTCACCATCCTCTCCCCGGCCCTACCTATCCTCATTATGCTCCTAAGACCGGGCCAGGGCTCCCTCTCCCTCAAGACCTTCCCTATCGTCAGGGAGCTCCTGACTCCCCAGAGGGAGCTCGCATCCTTGAACTCGACCCTTCCATCATGTATAGATAGGTAGATCGGGGTCCTGCTAGCCCCCTTGATCACGATGGCCCCGAAACCAGACATCCTCAATGAAATAGCAGCCCTACCCCCTGCATGGGATTCACCTAAGTTCCCGGTGAGAGGGGATTTGAACATCGCCACTAGCTTAGATGCAGCCGGATAAATCCCTGTGAGAACTCCTATAGCCATCACTATAACGCTCTCAGGGGATAAGGGATCGACCTTGGGGTCTATCTCCTCCTTCAATAGCTGGACAGCTACACCAGTACCGCCCAAGTACTCAGAGAATAGGTCCTCCCTCCTCCTCACGTAATGCTTCATATTCGTCAGGTCCACGTAGAGGACGTCCTCCAGCATTTCAACCACCTAGCTTTATCACACCGTAAGGGCAGAAGTCGACGCATAGGCCACAATGAGTGCATATCACTGGCTTGTCATTGACGCAATCCCAGAAGATAGCTCCGAATGGGCAGGCTTTAACGCAGTACCCACAGCCTATGCATAGCCTAGAATCCAATATGACTCCTCCCCCCTCCCTCGACCTCAGGGCCGAGGTGGGACAGACCTTCATGCACGATGGATCGCTGCAAGCCCTACACACGATGACCGTGAAGCCCCTCTCGACACCTCCAACGCTCCTCACTTGTATAGCTGAGTAATTCAAGCCAGCATCCCCGAATCTCCTGGAGCAAGCGAACATACATGACATACAGCCTACGCATATATCCGGATCCACGACCTCGAGCCTCAGTCGAGTCACCTGCCCATAGAGAGGTCATCCAATAAAGAATTTAGGACTAGAAATAGCCAAAAAATAAAATTCTAATATGATATATCCTTAAAAAATTTAACCTAATGACCTAAAGCGTCAATATATACTGGGTTAGGGGGTCTATCGGGGCCCCGAAGGTTTTATGATGAGTGGATGCACCTCGGAGAGGGGAAGAAATGTTCGCGAGAGCAGTTAAGGAATATAGCAAGGAAGAGGTACTCGAAGTGCTTCATCCAGCTGTAGCTGAGTGGTTCGATTCAAACTTCCCATCCCTCAGCCCTCCCCAGAGGTTAGCGATAGTACCGATAAGCGAGGGCAAGAACGTGCTCATCTCAAGCCCCACGGGCACTGGTAAAACTTTAACAGCATTTCTCTCGATAATAAGCGAGATCATAAGGATGGGGGAGACTGGGGAGCTCGATGACTCAGTTTACGCGATCTACGTCTCCCCATTGAGGGCACTGAACAATGACATCTACAGGAACCTGGAGGTCCCTCTGAGGGAGATAAGGGAGAGGAACCCGGGAATCCCTGAGATAAGGCATTCCGTCAGGACCGGGGATACTACACCCTCCGAGAAATCCAAGCAGTTGAGGAAGCCACCTCATATACTCATAACTACTCCGGAGACCCTCTCAATAATATTAACGGCTCCTAAGTTCAGGGAGAAGCTGAAGAGCGTGAGGTGGGTCATAGTAGATGAGATACATAGTTTAGTTGAGAACAAGAGGGGGAGCCACCTCTCACTGTCCTTAGAGAGGCTCAGATATCTGACTGGGAGGGATTTCGTTAGGATAGGTCTATCGGCGACGATAAACCCATTGGAGGAAGTAGCACGATTCCTAGTCGGATATGAGAACGGCAGACCCAGGGATTGCGTTATAGTTGAGACTAGTTGGGCTAAAGCCCTTGATCTGGCTCTCCTCTCTCCAGTCGATGATCTAGTCAATACTCCCAGCGATTTAGTATCATCTAAGATGTATGAACTAATTTCTGAGCTCGTTAGGATGCATAGAACGACCCTGATCTTTACGAATACGAGGAGCGGGACTGAGAGGGTGGTCTTCCATCTCAAGAAGATCATGGAGCCTATCGAGATAGACGAAGCTATAGCTGCTCACCACAGCTCCCTATCCAGGCAGGTGAGGGGGGATGTGGAGGAGAGGCTCAAGAGAGGGGAGTTGAGAGCTATAGTCAGTTCGACCAGCCTGGAGTTAGGCATAGATATAGGCTACATAGATCTGGTCGTGCAGATAGGGAGCCCGAAATCTGTGACTAGGGCCCTGCAGAGGGTAGGTAGGGCGGGCCATAAGCTGCATGAGGTCTCGAAGGGGAGGTTCATAGTCGTAGATAGGGACGATGCCGTTGAGGTAGCTGTCATGCTGAGGGAGGCTATGAGAGGGAGGCTCGATAAAGTCCACATACCGATGAAGCCCCTGGATGTGCTCGCTCAACACATAGTGGGGATGGCCGTGGAGAGGAAGTGGGACGTCAGGGAGGCTTTCGACTTAGTCAGATCAGCCTATCCATTCAGGGATCTGAGCTGGGAGGAGTTCGAGTCCGTACTTAAGTACTTAGCCGGGGATTACGTCCAGCTGGAGAGCAGGAAGGTCTACGGGAAGATATGGTACGATGCCAGTGAGGGGAAGTTCGGGAGGAGGGGGAAGTACATAAGGGTCATATACGCAGCTAACGTCGGCACTATACCGGATGAAGTCGACGCAAAAGTATACACGACCGATGGGAAGCTAGTCGGAAGCTTGGAGGAGGAGTTCCTGGAGAGGCTCCTGCCCGGCGACAGGTTCGTCCTGGGAGGAAGGGTATATGAGTTCGTCTCAGCTAGGGGGCTGAAAGTGAAAGTGAGGCCCGCATACGATCAGAAGCCGACAGTACCTTCTTGGTTCTCGGAGATGCTCCCCCTCAGCTATGAGCTGGCTATCGAGATAGGGAAGTTCAGGGAGCTCTCTTTCAGGATGCTGGATAGGGGAGAGGACGAGGAGTTGGTGAGGATGATAATGGAGATGTCCAACGCTAACGAGAATGCCGCTAGAGCTATATACACATATTTGAAGCAACAGTACCTTTACTTGAAATCGCTGGGATTGAGAGTGGAGGAGATGCCGTCCAACAGGGTCATAATGATTGAGAGCTATATTGATGACGCCGGTAGGACTCACCAAGTGACTCACTCTCTCTTCGGCAGGAGGGTGAATGACGCCCTCTCGAGGGCTCTAGCTTACCTAGCTGGAAGCAGGCTGAGGAGGAACCTCGGTATCTCCGTCATGGATACGGGTTTCTCAGTCATATACCCTAGGGGAGTTGAGCCCGTCGCTAGGATAGATGAGCTCACTGAATACGATCTAAGGGAGCTCCTAAAGAGGGCAGTTGAGAAGACCGAGCTCCTGAGGAGAAGGTTCAGGCACGTAGCTGCGAGAGGTCTGATGATCCTGAGGAATTATAAGGGGTATGATATAAGCGTTAATAAGCAGCAGATAAGTGCGCAGAATCTACTGAAGGTAGTTAGCGAGATAGACGAATTTCCCCTCCTTAAGGAAGCTTATAGGGAGATAATGGAGGATTATATGGATATTAGAGGGGCTCAAGAAGTCTTAGAGGGAATAAAGAGTGGTGAGATAAGGGTTTTGGATGTGGGGAAGCTCGATGTACCCACGCCGTTCGCTCACGGCATAATACTCGAGGGCTTGAGCGACCTAATATTCATGGAGGATAAGATGAGCGCCCTCAGGAGATTCCAGAGAGAAATTGAGAAGATTTTGAGGGAATGATATCAAAAGACTTCGAAGCTTATCGCTTCAACTGGACATGATTTAGCAGCTGTCTCGACGCATTCTTTAAGCTTATCATCTACCTTCCCGATCGAGATCTCATCGTTAGTCTCCGAGGAGAACTCCGGGACGATCCTGTTCTTCCCGTCCTCAAGGACGAAGACCTCCGAGCAGAGGGTGGGGGCGACACCGCAACCTATACAGAGGGACCTATCTACCTTAACTCTGATCGGCATATCTCACTGCGAAGTAGCTCTTAATAAAGTTAACGGCGTTATACACATTTAATTTGCGAGTCGGCTCGGATTTCAGAGGAGCATGCCGATATGCCAGAGGGATTGCCCTGATGCCTGCTCTCTCATAATAGAGGGGAATGAGCTAAGAGGGGATCCAGGACATCCTGTGACCCGGGGCTTCGCTTGTAAGAAGGCCAAGAACTTCATGAGGTATTACAGGGAGAGGAGAGTGCTCTATCCTCACTTGAGGGTGGGAGATGGTTTCGAGAGGATAAGCTGGGAAGAGGCCCTAAGCATGATCTCGGATAGGCTGAAGTACGTTATCGAGAATTACGGCCCGGAGGAGGTCTTAGTTTACAATTACTCTGGTACAACGGGCTTAATAAACTATCATTACCCTCTCAGGCTCTTCAACGCTATAAAGGCCACTCTAGTCAAGCATACTCTCTGCGATGAGGCCGGTGAGCTCGCATTAGAACTTCACTTCGGATCTAAGTATGGAGCATTCCCTGAGGACATGGAGAGAGCGAAGCTCCTCGTCATCTGGGGCGCTGACCTATCATCCACGAGCATTCACGCATACAGAATAGCTGCTGACCTCAGATCTAGGGGGGAGATATACGTCATGGATCCGAGGGTCACGAAGGCCTCTATGCTAGGTAAGCATCTGAGACCGAAGCCGGGCACGGATACGCTACTAGCGGCTGGAGTCTCCTGGTATATAATAAACGAGTTCGGGGTCGATTCAGGATTCATAGAGAAATACACTGAGGGTTTCGATCATTATGCTTCGCTGATCTCGAAATACAATCCGGATCTCGTTGAAAGGCTAACATCCGTCAGCAAGAAGGAGATAAGGGATCTGGCGGAGAGCTACTCGGAGCTCAAGCCCAGCGTGACTTACATAGGGAAGGGAGTCCAGAAGACCAAATACGGCGCTGAGGCAGTGAGGCTGATATCCTTAATCCCAGCGTTAGTGGGAGTGCATAGGGGCTTCTTCTACTCTAACTCTTGGAGGGATTTCGATATAGATTACTTGGAAGCCTCCCACCTCGGGAGCGGGAGGAAGGTGAATATGCTTGACGTCCCCCGCTTGCTAGCTGACGGCAAATTCAAGTTCATATATATCTACAACTCGAACCCGGCTGCGACTCTCCCCAATGCGGCTCTCTTCAGGAAAGGAATGATGAGGAAGGACCTCTTCAAGGTAGTCCACGAAGTAGTTTGGTCGGAGACCGCGAAGCTAGCGGATATCGTGCTCCCAGCGACGAGTATGCTGGAGCAGGATGACTTCGTGGCCAGTTGGTGGCATCAGTACTTCGGTTACAGCAAGAAGGTAATGGAGCCCATGGGGGAGAGCAAGCCAAACTGGTGGGTTACTAATGAGTTGGCTGAGAGAATGGGTCTTGAATGGCTCAAGGAAGATCCTATGGATGCCATAAGGAGAGCTCTCTCTAAGAGCAGGATGATAAAAAATTTCGAGGAAATTCTAAATAAACCTTATGTAAAACTGGAATATCCTCCAAAAGATCTCTATCAAACGCCATCAGGAAAAATAGAATTTTATAGCAAGATCGCGGAGGAGCTCGGATACTCCCCTCTGCCGGTAGTAGCTTGGGAGGAGGTGGACGATGATTATCCCTTCAGGCTCATCACGAGCGCGGTCCCCGGGAATACTTCCTCCCAGGATCTGATAGGCTTAAGCCAGGATTTCATTCATATGAACGCTCTGGACTGTGAGAAAATGGAGATAAATGATGAAGACAGGGTAATTTTGGAATCTAAGTACGGTAGAGTTACTGGGATAGTTAAGATAGATAATAGCGTGCCTGAGGGGGTTATCTGGACTAGGAGAAGCGCTATAATGCTCGACGGTTTCATAAACGATTTAATAACAGATGAGAAGCAGCAGATAAATGGGGGAAATTGCTTGAATTCGACTAGAGTGAGGGTCTCGAAGGTTCGATGAGCCCTCTCACTTCATGGAAGTTTCATCAGCATTCTTCAGGCGGGCTCTAAATATTTATACGTTGATGGGGAAGCTGAGGGAGGTGGCCTATGGAAATCGAGAGGGAGCTCAAGGAGGCTAGGGAGTGGCTGGATGCCTTAATGGAAAAATACTTTCCCAGAAGGATCAATGAGGAATATTTGGAGTGGCTAATGGGGAAGAAGTCGCGTGGCTATGATGCTATAACTGTGGAAAAAGCTATATTTGAGCCCATGTGGGATCTACTATCTAGAGGGGGGAAGAGGTGGAGACCCTGGTTATTCCTAGTCCTCTCTAGGAACCTGGGCGTGGATCTAGAGAGGTATAAGGAGTTATCTTTGATAATAGAGTTCCTCCACAATGGATCTCTGATAGCAGATGATATAGAGGATGGAGCTGAAGTCAGGAGAGGAGATAAAGCTATTCACATAAAATACGGATTGGACATAGCTGTGAACCTCTCCTCAGCTATGTACTTCCTCCCCTTGAGGATCTTGATGGAGATGAATGTGGATGAACTGAAGTACAGGAGGCTGGTTAACGCTTACCTAGAGGATATGATAAGGATACACATAGGGCAAGCTACTGATATAGGGTGGCACAGGGGCCTGAGGGACCCCGAGACGGTAGGCGTTGAGCATTACTTGGAGATGTGCGCTAATAAGACGGGAGTGCTCCCGAGGATGGCAGCGAGATTCGCAGCTATAGCTGCTGATCTCAGTGAGGAGGAAGAGAGGAGAATAGGGAAATTCGCGGAGTCGATAGGGGTAGCCTTTCAGATCCAAGATGACATATTGAATTTGAGGAGCGCTGAGAACCTGGGTAAGGAATTCGGTGAGGATATAAGGGAGGGGAAGATAACGCTCATGGTCATAGTTACATTCTCCAGAGCGAGTGAGGAAGAGAGGAGGAGGCTTAAAGAGATACTATCGATGCACACTAGCGATAGGGAGCTCATAAAGGAAGCCATATCCATAATGGAGAGGCAAGGAGCCATAGATTATGCGAGGGATGTGGCTAGGAAGATAGTCATGGACTCCTGGGAGGATATCAGAGATCTTCTGCCTGAAAATATTTATAAGGATAAGATAAGGGAGTTAGCTAACTTCTTGATTGAGAGGAGCTTTTGATCAATCTGAAATCTTTTCTAATGGTTTTACATCGTGAGGCGCTATCTCACTCATCCCGCTGTGGGAGATCAACGCAACTCTAGCCTTCGATTTCATCTCACTTATATTAGCTGCCCCCACGTAACCGAAAGCCGCCTTGAGCCCAGCTACGAATCTATCCACTACCGTAGTTACATCGCCCCTGTAGGGGACTAAACCTTCTATCCCCTCAGCTATATCCTTGGAGGGCTTGCTATATCTATCCATGGCGAACCTCTTCGACCTAGCAGATGGACTCCCCATCCCCCTGTATATCTTGTACATCTTCCCCCCTATCATCATAGTAGACCCCGGAGCCTCCTTAGTGCCAGCGAGAGCGTACCCCAGCATTACAGCATCCGCTCCCATCGCGAAAGCCTTAGCAGCTTCACCGGGCCCCCTTATCCCACCGTCAGCTATCACAGCCACATCCTTAGAGTACTTCCTGACCGCCTCACTAGCTGAAGCAACAGCATAGAGAGTAGGTGCTGCGACCCCGGTGACCTCACCAGTAGTGCATATGCTACCGCTCCCTATGCCCACTCTCAACCCTATTATATCGAGCCTAGTTATCGCCTCCTCAGCAGCCTCATAAGTCCCTATATTTCCAGCGATCACGGGCACGCCGACCTCATCTATTATCCTCTTAGTCGCGCTTATGACGTTCTCATTGTGGAAATGGGCTACATCAGTCACCAATACATCTACGTAAGGCGCTAGAGTCTTCGCTCTATCTATATCGAAGGGTGATATAGCAGCACCAACCCTGAGCCTCCCTTCCTCATCCCTAGTAGCGAATGGATGGGATTCCCTATAGAACACGTCCTTAGCTGTTACCAGGCCTATTAGCTCACCGGATTCGCTCACGACGGGGAGCTTCTCTATCTTATACCTCGCCATTATTTTTCTAGCTTCCTGAGGCGTTATTTCAGGACCAACAGTAATTGGATCCTTTGTCATTATATCTTTAACGAGAAGGCTCCCGTTCTCAGCGAAATAAACGTCCCTTCGGGTCACTATCCCTACTAGCTTCCTCCCGACTATCACGGGGAGGCCCGAGATACCATGCTCCCTCATCAACCTCCTCGCTTCTTCAACGCTGTCCTCAGGAGACACAGTTATGACATCCCTTATTATGAAGGATTCAGCTCTTTTAACAGCTTTAGCCATGTTCACCTGTTCCTCAACGCTGCAGTTCCTGTGAAGTATCCCCAAACCCCCCATCCTAGCCATGGCGATGGACATCTCCTCCTCTGTCACGGTATCCATTGGGGATGAGAGTATCGGTATGCTCAGAGCTATATTTCCGATCCTAGTGGTCAAATCGACGTTAGAGGGTTCTATCTCAGTCTTCCCGGGTAGAAGTATCACATCATTGAATGTGAAAGCGAACTCAAATCTATCTATCCGCATAAATGGATTCCCCTCATCCCATGATAAACTTTGCTATCCCTCCCTCTCGAGAGTCCTCACCTTCGGTATCAAGTTCCTGAGGACTCTCCCATCGTAGTATCCGGAGCCGGCGAAGGCCTCACCGTATCTCACTATATAGACACCCTTCTCAGGTAGTTTTAGCTCTATATCATCTCCACGCATCCATCTCCTGAAATCAGATTCGCTTAAATCCACTAAATGCCTCTTCGCGCTCCTCCCTATGATGAAGGATCCTTCTATGCTTATTATGAAACCGTAAGGCGCTCTCTTCGCTACGTAGACTCCCCTCAGGAAGACATTACTAATCTCGACCTTCGCCTCAGGAGAGCATGCTCTGATCTTATCCTTCCCTGATGGGAATAATTCCACCCCTGAGATCTCAGATCCGAACCAATCCTTCACCCATTCTAGGAACTCCTTCACCCTGGCTTCCTCAGTACCGCTATGAAGAACCCTATCGTATCGTTGTCCTGAGGGTATATCCTCACGCACTTCTCCATCTCGTTCCCGAAATCCCAATCCATCCATTTCCTCAACCCCTTCCTCCAGACCAGCCCCTTAACTTCGGGCTCCTCAATTACCGCTCCGATCTCGAGCAATTTATAAACGACCCACTCATTTTCCTTCGGCTCGAACGTGCAAGTGGAGTAGACCATCAGCCCTCCGGGCTTCAAGGTCTCGTAAGCAGCTTTAGCTAGGGAGACTTGGAGCCTCGATATCTTCTCAACGTTCCTGGGGCTCCATCTAGCTAGAGCTCCCCAGCTCCTCCTAACCTCCCCGAGTGAGCTGCAAGGGCTGTCCAGGAGCACCTTATCGAAGGACTCCCTTCCCAGCACATCCGGAGCCCTCCTGCCATCGAACATAGTGACCACTACGTTCATAGAGCCCATCCTCTGGACGTTGGATGATAGGGAATCCACCCTCTCCGGGCTCACATCATTGGCTACGACCAACCCTTTGTATAGCATCATCTCCGATATCTGCGTCGCCTTGGATCCCGGGGAAGCTGCTAAATCCAGCACTCTCTCACCGGGCTTAGGTGAGAGGAGAACAGGGGGCACCATGGATGCAGCTTCCTGGACATAATAAAGGCCTAACTGATGCCATTCAGTATTTCCAAGTCTTTCGGGGCCCCTTATTACCCTATAACCATATCCGTACCAAGGTATCTGGGAGAGCTCCCATCCGTTAGCTCTCAGAACTGAGAGGAGCCATTCTGGATCGATCTTCATAGGATTTATCCTTATGCTCGGGACCGGCCTCTTGGCCATGAATGATAGGAAGGTCTCATACTCATCCCCTAGGAGCTCCCTATACCTCCTCTCGAACTCCGGTTTTATCAGGCCCTCGGGTATACCGAATTCCATCGCGAATCAGGGCGGGCTCAATTTAATATCATTGGAGCCCAAGCATACACGATCATCATGGAGGATGTTAAGGAGCTAATAGTGAGATTGGCTGCTGAGAACGCTCTTAAGTATGGAAAAGCAGATACTAAAGCTGTAATAGGAAAAATATTATACATGAGACCGGACCTCAAGCAAAACGTGAGGGAACTGATCCCCCTAGTGGAGGAAGCGGTCCGAGCAGTGAATGAGATGCCCAAGGAGGCGCTGGAGGGCATAGTGGGGGAAGTGAAGAAGGAGAAGAAGGAGGAGGTGAGGAAGTGGCCCGATCTACCTAAAGCTGAGAGGGGAAAGGTCGTCACCAGGGTAGCTCCAGAGCCCAACGGTTATCCAACGCTCGGACATGCTAAAGGGCTCCTCGTCCCCTTCATATACGCTAGGCTCTACGATGGCAAATTCCTCCTGAGGTTCGAGGACACAAACCCCAGAGTGGAGAGGCTAGAGTATTACGAAGCGATAAGGAACGAGTTCTCACGCCTCCTCGAAGCATGCGAGGAGGAGCTCGGCCTCTCCCCTGGCAGGTGGGATGAGGAGATAATAGAGTCCTATCACTTAGAGGAGATGTACTCCCTCGCTAAGAAGCTCATAGAGGCGGGCAAGGCTTACGTTTGCACATGCCCAGCAGCTGAAGTCAGGAAGAGGAGGAAGCTAGGGATAAGCTGCGATCACAGGGATCAACCAATCGAGAAGAATTTGGAACTTTGGGAGAAGATGCTCAATGGCGGCTTCAGGGAGGGAGAGGCTCATCTCAGGCTGAAGACGGACATGAGCCATCCAAATGTCACGATGAGGGATCCCGGGATATTCAGAGTGATAGAAGCCGAGCACCCGATACACGGGGATAAGTACAGGGTTTATCCTGTCTACGATTTCTCAGTTAGCGTCATGGACTCATTGACGGGTGTGACTCACGCCTTCAGGAGCAAGGAATTCGAGCCTCATGTAGATGTTCAGAGGCACATAGTGAGAGCTTTGGGGTTGAGGGAATATGAGATGATCCAGTTCGGCAGGATAACCGTAGAGGGAATACCTCTCTCCAAGAGGTACATAAGGCCCTTGGTGGAGAGCGGTATCTTAGAGGGATGGGACGATCCGAGGATACCCACGCTGAGGGGGCTCTTCAGGAGGGGGATAAATCCCAGAGCCATAGTAAGGTTCTTCTATGAACTGGGGCCGAGCAAAGTGGATGCTACTGTCAACATGGAGGCCATAGCTTCGATAAACAGGAAGATACTGGATCCAATAGCTGAGAGGTATATGTTCGTTCCGAATCCGATAAAAGCTAAGATAGAGGGCCTGACCCCACCGGTAATAGCTCAAGTGGAAGTACATCCCGATTCGAAGAGGAAGAGGGAGATAAGGCTGGATGAGAGCGAGGTCTTCATAGCCTCGTCAGATCTGGAGGGCCTGAAGCCTGGAGATGAGCTCAGGTTGAGGGGCTTGGTCAATGTAACCATCAGGAGCGTGAATCCCGACGAGGTCTCCCTAAGAGTGAGCGAGGAACAGAGAGTTAAGGGTGTGAAGATAATACAGTGGGCACCGGTCAGGAATGGAGTCCCAGCTAGGCTCTTCGTCCCCGAGAGTCCTTACAGCTTCAGGATGCTCGGGGGTTACGGTGAGCCGGCCTTAAGGGGAATAAAGGAGGGCGAGATAGTCCAGTTCGTGAGGGTCGGCTTCGCTAGATTGGACAGAAGGGACCCCCTGACCTTCATATTATCGCATGACTGATAGGGTTCAGGAGGCATATGAGGATAATATGCACGCATTAAAATGGGGGAATCCCTTTTAAAGGGAGTCGCCCCTATAAAGGGAAGATAGTCATGAAGAGAGCGCTGGCCCTCATTATAATACTTTTGCTAGCGAGTGCTAATACATTGAGCGTTTATTGCCACGACTTCTCTCCCTCAGAAGTTTTCAGTTTGAGGATTTACAGTTCAAAGCCCATGTTCAGCATCCCAAAGCCCATAGTATACAATTACACGATTTACGCGACCGGAGGTCAGGGGAGCGATGTAGTAGCTGTCTCCACAGATGGTAAAGTGCTCTGGTCACAGAACGTCGGTGGCTTCATAGCTACCCCGCTCCTCTTAGTCCCGGATGTCCCTCTCAGCCCAACGAAGAAGGAGGCTTGGGTAATAGCTCTAACAGAAGCTCCCGAGCTGAGGGCATTGGATGCTTTTAATGGAGGGCTGAGGTTATATGGAGTAGCTCTACCATCGACATCGGCCGGGATTCAGCCTGCGTACGCTGGGGATGGTAGGACTGTATTCCTTCCCCTACAGAGCTCCATTCAAGCGTTCGATGTAAGATCGAGATCCGAACTCTGGTTCAAAAATCTAACATTCAGGATAAATTTCCTCAAAAACTTGGGAGATAGTTTGCTCGTCCTGGGGAGGAACGATCTAGCGCTTCTCAGCTCCAAGGGAGAGATTATATGGGAGAGGAAGTTGAACCAGAGGATAGAGGCTTTCGGTGCGAGCTCAAGCTATCTGGCAATTCTACTTGAAAATAAGACACTGGTGCTGATGGATGCGAAAAAGGGGACTCATCTCTCCAAGATGGATCTCTCGACTCAGTTGGGATATAGCGTACCATCAGGGGAATTTCAAATCGTAGGAGGAGCCGCTGTGCTCGTCGGATCGAGCGGAGTAATATATCAGATAGATCTGAAGAAGATGGAGATAAAGAGATCGATAAAAACATGGATTGAGCCGGTGAAGCAGCCAATAATAATGGAGAATGCTCTATTTTACTTCGGAAAGGGATTAGTGAGGGAGTATCACTTCCCCCTCGGGATAATGCTCTCCGAGGTCAGGATCGAGGGAGGTATCGGGAGCGATCCCTATATATTCAAGGATCCCAAAAATAGGGGCTATGGGATAGCTCTCTTCGATTATTCAGGAGTATTACATCTAATTAGATTTCCGGAACTCACTATAAAGATCTTGGATCTGAAGGAAGAGAGCGGAGGTTACTTAATTGAGGGCTACGTGTGTAGCACAGCCTCCTCAGGATCTAGAGAATCCTTGAGGATTTATACACTCGATAAGGACGCTAATCAGGTAGGTGAGAAGGCAATAGGATCCATAGGTCCAGGGGAATGCTCAGCGAGATTTTCAACGCTTCTACCGGGCAAAGGAGCGATAGGCTTAATTCTGGGGGACTTCAAGTTCCCGCCAAATGCTGTGATCGGGATGAACACTGAGGAATGGATATCCATGAAGCCCGGAGTTACCGTTACTACAACTACGAGGCCCGCAGTAATCCCTTCCTTGAGCTTCGAATCTCCTGAAAGCGTGATTGTTGGTGAGAAGTTTACAGTTAGGGTAAGAGGTATAAATGGTTGGAACTTCACTAAATTAACCCTTAAGCTCACTGGAAGTGGCATAGATGAGGTAACAAAGGAGATCAGCTCGAGTTACGGGGAGGAATTTGAGGCCGAACTTGAAAGTTTCGCGAGGGGCGTGTCGGAGGATACGAGAATCCTCTTAATTGGAGATGGCTCGGTGCTGAGGGATGAGATGCTCTACATGAGGATAGAGAAGGGTAAGATCATAGAATCGGTAGAATCCCCCTCGAGTCTGAACTTAAACGAGAGCCTCGATTTGAACGTGACCCTCGTGAATAGATACAGGGACGGTGAGCAGTTCATAGTGAGAGCGGAGCTCGGTAACTCGAGCGATGAGAAGATGACTATGCCCCTAGCTGCCGGGGAGTCCCAAACACTGAGGTTCAGCATCAAGCCTAAGGTAAATGGGAGTCTCCAGTTGCTCATATCTGTCCTCCTGAGCAATGGTACTAAGATAGAAGAATCCTCTAAGCCTGTCGTAGTTGTAAGGCCCCCTCCAGTGACCCAGACAGCCCAAAATTTCACAACTACATCGGCTACATCAGCTATACCGCAGATCAGGATGGAGTACCTCATGGCAGCAGCCCTCTTGTTGCTCTCATTAGCGATAGCTCTCCTCCTAATGAGGCCCAGGCCACCGAAGAAGAGGGTAGAGGTGATAGCCCCGATCCCCAGGGAGGTCCCGGAGGTAGTCGAAACTCCCAAAGTGGAAGAGGTCCCGGAAGCTGAGGAATATCCCGAGGAAATCCCACTGGGATGGGAGAGCATAGAGGAGAAGATAGAAGCTCCAGAGATTCCGGAGGTTTTACCGGAGGAGGTGGCTCCAGAGATTCCGGAGGTTCCGCCTGAAGAAGCCCCTAAAGCAGTGCCGATTGAACTAATGGAATCCATTGAGAGGGAAATAAGGGAGCTGAATATGAAGATCGAGGAGATTAAGAGCAGGTTAGCTGATATAGAAGAGCTACTAGGCTTCGAACTATCCCCATATAGGCTGGTTGATGCTGAATCATCCTTAGTTACCGCTGAACTGAGGCTCAAAGAGGGCAATTACGAGGAAGCCGAGAGATTAGTGAATTCAGTTAAGCAGTCCCTTAAAGTACTGACTGAGGAAATTAAAGAGGCCGAGAAGATATTCAGAGAAAACTGGGGGGCTGTGGAGAACAGAATAGATATAATGCTGAGAGTCTGGGGAAAGGCCCCAGCCACTATGCTCACAATGGTCCCCCCGAGCTTCAGGATAGCTGCACTTGAGAGATTCATGAGGATGCATAAGGAGAAGAAATTGGAGTTGAGAGGGGACGAGTTAGTTCTAATCAGTGAATAAACTTCCCTATTTTCTCCCTAATTTCTTTATATAATTCATCTATGAGCTCCTGATAGTCAGCAGCTCCCTCCTCAATGCTATCCATCTTCCTCTCCAGCGTTCTAGTCCTCTCCTCGCTTATCAGATCGGGGAATCTATCCCTGAGGAAGTTGTATACCTCTATCCCCAGCTTCGTCGGTATGAGCTTCTGATTCCTCTCTATAACGTAGCCCCTCTGAAGTATCTTCTCAACTATCGTAGCGTAAGTTGAGGGTCTTCCGATTCCCCTCTCCTTCATCAGTGCCACTAAGTTACTCTGAGTGTATAGGGGAACCGATGGGACCGTCTGATGCTCTATGATGACATCGACCATCCCCTCCTTTAACCTGGGCTCCGTGATGTGGAGGAAGGGATACCAATCGATCCACCCTCCCCTAGCCTCTACCAACCTCGTCACCTCGAACTCGCTTTCCCCCACTCTGACGCTAGCTACTTGCTTCACTAAGGTGCCATCCCTCGATTGGGAGGCGATGAACCTCCTGAATATCAGATCGTACAACTTTATGTGATCCTTACTCAAGCCTTCCACGGCAATTATCCCTTCCTTAACGTAATCGATGAGCTCCTTCGCTGAAAGGGGTTTCGTAGGCCTTATGCACTCATGGGCTCCGCCTTCTCCCCACTTCCTCGGGACGAAGTCCTCCCCCAGGACTAAAGAGGCTACTCTGAAGCCGGCATCACTGACCCTCGGGCTATCTGTCCTATGGTAAGTTATGAGACCCGTCTCGAATAGGAATTGCGCTAATTGCATCGTCATATTGGCGCTCATCCTCAGGACCCTGTTAGCCTCCCCTATCATAGCATCCGTCGTGAATGGTGGAGGAGGCTTCACTACCTCCTCCTCTATTTTGAGCTCCCTTATCCAGATTTTAGATGCCCCTTCCTCTCCTACCCTCCCATCTACCCTCAGGAGAAGTCCATCTCCTTTTATTATGCTCACTACCTTCTTATTCTGATGCTCCCTGTATCTATCTATCACCCACCCTAAGACGGGGGTCTGGGCCCTTCCAGCCGATAGATTCCTCTTACCGAACCTCTTCTGAACCTCAGCGCTCAGTTCGAACCCTATCCATCTATCCTCCACCCTCCTGACTATCTGAGCCTCGACCATCCTCTCGTTGATTCCCCTCAAGGACTTTAGGGCCTCGATTATGGCTCTCTTAGTCACCTCGTGAAATTCAGCTCTATATATCTCCCCGGAGGAATCCATTATTAGCTGGTATATATCCCAGGCGATCTTCTCCCCCTCAGTATCCGGATCCGTCCCTATTATCACCCTGGATGCCTCGAAACTGAGCCTTCTGAGGCTCTCCACTACGCTCCTGCTGTCCCTAAGATCCGTGGAACCGCACCTGGGGCAGCGATCCATATCGGTGAACTGATGGCCGCAAGAATTACAACGCTTTATCGAAGTGTAGGCAGGCACGTAAGTTCCATCCTCGATCAAGACACCATGATATCCCATAGTAGTCGTTAGGTCGACGATGTGCCCTCCGCTAGCGACTATAGTAAGCACGTAATCCCCTGTAGTCACTTCATAAGCCATGAGACCATCCAGGAATCTCCTACTGGGCCTTCCAAAGAAGCTAGCGATAGTTCTGGCCTTGCTTGGGCTCTCAACAATGAAAAGAGCTGTCTTAAGTAAATTAGCTAGCTCATATCCCTTCTTAAGTGAGGATATGATTCTTCTGCTCTCATCTATCTCAGATCTGAGCTTCTCCAGATCCACCTCTCTCAGGTGGAGGAAATCTATCTCCTGAGCCCTCGCTTTCTTGATGAAGGAGGTGAGAACTGGATCCTCATCCCAAACTAGGCTAGCTCCTCTCGTAATTCCGCCAGGATATAGCCTAGATGTCCTTCCGGATCCCTGAAGGTAGGTCCTTATATCCGGGATTAATATCCTCCTGCCCCTCACATCTATAATAACATCCGCCAAGCTCGAGATAGAGCTTATCTTCTCCTCATCCTTTAAGATGTCCTCTATTATCTGCCTAGCCCTCCCTATATCTTCTTTACTCGGGTTCCTCCTCAGCTTCATCGCCAACTTCCTCTCCTCGCTACCCAGAGCTCTAGATAGAGAGGAGAAGAGCGAGATGATCGAGGGATCTTCCATCTCGCTTACTTCCCTCAAGGTTATCTCGAACCTGGGGGCCCCGTAGAAGATCACGTACCTTATCCTCTTCGGTAGATCTATCCCCCTCACTAAGACGCCATAAGGTTTCGATGCCCCGATAAGGCAATCCAATCTTCCCTCACTGAAATCCCTCACTTTATCCTCCTCATAACCGTGCATCACCTCCCCCCTGAACCCGGCGGATTCAACCAATTCGAGGGCCTCATCAGCTAGGTCCATATTGGCTAGGAATAAGAGGAAGCCGCTCCCCATCCTCCTCATGAACGAATTAAGCTCGCTCCTTTCTCTCGTATATATATCAGCTATGTTCCTGAGGAGCTCGGGTCTCATGATTCCTACCTCAAAACCTAGGAGGGACCTGAAGAGTGAGGCTCTCTGCCCAGGTCTTCCCGTTGCTGTGGAGACCACTAGTACGCTATCAGTCCTCTTTTCCACTTCCCTCCCCCTCATAGCATTCCATATATCCTCCTGATCGAACCCCATCAGCTGCAGTACCTTGTCAACATTTTTCGAGTTCTTCAGAAAAGAATCAACGTCATCAACGAATATAAACGAGAACTTATTCACGGACTTTCTTATTAGCTCGTGATTGACCGATAGGTACTGCGAGGTAGTGAGCAAGATATCGAAATCTCCCGATTCCAGAGCTGAGAGGAATTCCTCCTTCCCCTTCATCCCACTCCTGTAACTGAGAACCCTTATCTGCTTTCCCGAGCATTTAGAATAATTTAACAGGTTGTAATGAGCTTGATCTACGAGCAGGGATGTTGGAAATAGCATATAAGATTTTCCGAACCCCTTATGAGCGAAATAAGATCCAGTTATCAGCCCAAAAACAGTTTTTCCAACACCAGTAGGAGCTATGGCAGCGAAACTCCTCCTGGCTAGGGCCCTCTTGGCCCACATGAGCTGGGCCTCCCAGGGAGGGGAGCCTATGCAGGATTCGAAGAACTTCTTATAGTCCTTAAGCTCCTCAGAGATAGCTCTAAGATCCTCTTCCAAGCATGAACTTCTTTCATGCGTTTTGAAGATCTCGCTCCCCGGGCACAGCCCTAGGAATGCTGCGGGTATCATGGCTATCACCGCGCATTAAGTTGACCATACCTGGTTCTGATATATCAATGGCGAGCTTTATATCGATTTCATTTGGAAAAAGCAGGGTCGGAATGAGGCTTATATTTCCTATCGGAGAATTGGAATCCGATCTTAAGTTAAGTAAAATTTCAGGAAATTTAGAAAAAATAAAATTCATTGCAGTAGTTGAGATCAGCGATTTAGGGCTGGTCACGGATATAGCTCTCCTGGAGGTAGGGGGGGAAGCGGAGCTCCTTCCCGAGATCATCATGGAGCTGGAGCCGGATATTTTCGTCAGCGATAAGATAGATTCGAATATCGTGGAGGCCCTAGTGGGGAATGGGACTAAGATAGCTCTAACATCCTCAGATATCCTCTGCGAAGCCGTCAGGGACCTGCTCCTCGGGAGAGCGAGGGTACTGCCGAAGGGTGAAGCCTCATTGAAGTTCGCCAATTGATTTGAGAGCATCAAGGAGCCCTCATTCATAGCACGAGAGCCTGCAGACCCTTGAGGTAGAGCGTCCAGGGGTGCTTAGGATCGAATGGATGATCCGGGGAGGGACCCATCTCCTCCAATATCTTTATCTCCCTGCCGGATAGTAGGGAAGCCCTTTCCACGATCTTCCTGAACTCATCCTTCGTGATGAAGAGGCTGCAGGAGTATGTGATGATTATGCCCCCCGGGGCCACTTTAGACATAGCCGAGGAATTAAGAGCAACGTAAGCTCTCCTAGCGGCATCTATCTTCTCCTTACTGGGTGCGAAAGCGGGTGGGTCCACGATAACTATGTCATATAAATCATCATCGGTTTCCAAGAACTCCCTCGCTCTGGATCTTATCGCTCTCATCTCCACGGAATTCAATCTCATATTTTCGTTCATCTCAGCTATTGCATAATCCGATTCCTCAACGGCCGTGACCCTAGCGCCGAAGAGAGCTGCGTGAATCCCGAAGCCCCCAGTGTAACTGAAGAGGTCCAGCACCTTATCCCCAGGACCGGCTAGGCGCTCCACCTTCAATCTATTCATCCTCTGGTCTATGAAGAAACCGGTCTTCTGGCCTTCAATAGTATCGACATGAAATATAGCTGAGCCCTCCCTTATCACAGTCCTCTTCTTATCCCCGAATAGGATCCTCCTCTCCAGAGGAAGACCAACTTCTCTCCTCGGCCTGCTATCGTTCCTCAGGATTATCGAGGATGGCCTGTATATCTTCCTAACTAGCTCAGCTATATCCTCGATCCTGGCATCTATTCCTATCGATGTCGAGGATATCACCGCTATATCATCGTAGACATCTATTATCAGGCCAGGGAGCTTATCCGCTTCCGTGTGGACCCATCTGAAGAAGCTCCCCAACTTAACCCTCTCCCTGGCACTTAGGGCTTCCCTCAATCTATCCTCTATCAACTCCTCCGGGCTCACCAGCTCCTGAGATAGCACCCTGACAGCTATGCTCCCTATCCCTTCATAAAATCCTAAGCCTATGGGATCCCCAGATTCGTCCTTCAGAATTACCAGATCTCCGTTTGAGACTGGCCCCCTTATGGAGCTCAACCACTTCATGTATATGTTCAAGTGACCCTTCCTCGCTCTCTCAGCTCCCTCCCCCCTCAGTATCACCTCTCCAGTTATGCCCCATCTCAACTCTATCTCCTCAGGAAGTCCGGATCCTTGGGTAGCCTCTCTGTAAGGGCGATGCCCTTACTCTTACTGACGAGTACCGTATCCTCTATCCTTATTCCTCCCCATCCCCTGATATAGATGCCCGGCTCATCCGTTACAGTCATGCCCTCCTCCATGAGCCCGCCTCTCCCCACGAGGAGCCTTATATCCTCATGTATCTCAAGCCCCACCCCATGACCTAGGGAGTGGACGAAGTACTCCAAAAGGCCAGCTTCCTTCAGTACCTTCCTGGCCTCAATATCGGGCCTCTCGAAGGCTACCCCTTGCCTCATATATTCCATCGCTCTCATCTGGGCGTTCAGGACGGCCTCATATCTCTCCATGAATTCGCTAGGGGGAGTGCCGATGAAGTAAGTCCTCGTTATATCACTGCAGTACCCCTTGTACTTCGCCCCGAAGTCTATCAGAAGTATATCTCCCTCAGATATCCTCCTCTCACTCGGTATGTGATGAGCGTTGAATGAGTTCATCCCGCTAGCCACTATCGTCGGAAAGCTGCTCCCATCCGCTCCTAACTCCCTCATCTTGAACTCGAGCCTATTAGCTACCTCTACCTCGCTCATCCTAGGAGCTATCTCCACAGAATCGAGGGCCTTTATTGAGATAGATGCGCTCTCCTTCATCAACCCTATCTCATACTCACTCTTAACGGATCTCATCCTATTCAGTTGCTCCCTCGCATCTATCGTAGCCACACTCTTCTTCCCCCTCCTGAAGACTTTCCTCATCCTCTCAACGAGTTCCTTCCTCCCTGAGAAATCGATAGCAACTCTTCTCAATTTCTCCGTGTTTAGGAGGACCTTAAATGGGTTTGGCTCCTCCACCTCCTTCCTGTTAGTCCCGAAGTAGGGCTTGAATACTTCGACGTGGAAGGGAGATCTCTCCCTGGCTATCTCATCCCCGAAAGCGTATCTAGCTATCAAGTAGGGCTCTCCGTCTAAGGGCACAGCTAGGAGTTCAGCTTCCATAGTCCCAGAGAGGTAAAGCATGTTTGGGCCAGAGGCGAAGAGGCTCAGATCAACATCTCTCCTCGCCATCCACCTCCTCAACCTTCTTATCCTAGACTCCAGCTCCTCCTTAGGGTACATAAGGTTGAGAGCTCAGCCGAGCTTAATTAATTTACCATACTCAGGGAGTATTATGAGGTCCCTCATCCTCCTAGGGACGAAGGCGTCAAAGAGATCTGGATGCTCAGTATGTATGGGTATTATGCGTCCCGGATTTATCGATTCCACGAACTCACCCATCTGCTCCGGCATCATGTGCCCTGAGACGTGTATCCTGTAGTACCTCCTCACACCATAGAGGAGGAGCCAATTCATCAGCCTATCTAGGCTGAGGGCTGACTCCTCGCTGAAGGACTCAGATCTACTGAGTATGAAATCGAGCCTGACCTTAGCATCCATGGGGATCTCATAAAGGAATCTGGTGGCATTGCTCGTGAGGACAAGGAAATTATGAGGCTCCTTAAATATCTCAGCTCTCCTCTCCCCCTGAATTATTGCCTCCTCCCCCGAGAGATCCTCAAACCTCTCTATGAATATCCTCATCCCTCTCCTCTCCCTAGAGCTGGTCCTCTCCTCCCCCTCGCCCCTTCTCTTCCTCCTCCAGAGGAGGTAATCTCCGATTCCGGGTAATCCATTTATCCCAGCCCCCTTCATCGCCTCATTGATGAAAGCCATCCTCTCATCCATCACGAGGACTCTAGATAGCTTCTTAGCTGCCTCAAAAACGCTCCTTATTCTATCAGCATCTGATGAGGAAGTCTCTATGAGTATAATGGAATCTGAACCCTCACAAACGGATTTTATCCTCTCAGTCACCTCTTCCTCATTCGATAGCTCGAATTTTATCCTCTTTGGAGGCTCAACTCCCCACCTGTAGAAGAGCCTTGTCTCCAGGAGCCTTATTATCGAGGTCTCGGGATCGTTCTCGGGGGCCACTTTAGTCGCCTCCATTATGAGGGCATCTACTCCCATAGATGCCGCTTCATCTATGAAATCGAGGGTCATATCCCTCCTGGGGCCGTGCATCCTCAGATCCCCTGTATAAGCGAGCTTTATATTACCGCACTCTATCAGGAAGCCGTAAGAACCCGGGACTGAGTGATCAACGTGTATCGGCACGATTGAGAAATCCCCTAGGCTTATGGTATCTCCCGTCCTGAAGGTCCTAATGGTGTGAAGGACCTCTTCAGCGTAACCCAGCTCTACGTTAGCCCCTATTATCTTACCGGCCGCTTCTCCCATATAGACCTCTATCCCCTGGGGTAACAGGTTCAAGTAGCCCCAGTGGTCCTGGTGGGCGTGGCTTATGAGGACACCCCTCAAGTTCTCGTGCTCCAGCGAGCTTATCAGTCCCGTCTTGAGGTAATCCTCGCTGAAGGAAGGGGACATGAAAGGCCTCTGAAAGAACTCCTCCTCCCTCAGGAAATTCTTGCCATAATCCAAGAAGATGGATTCATTTGAGGATCTCAGTAAGATCCTATTTCCTCCTATCTCCCGGACTCCTCCTAATACTCTGAGTTCCACAGGAAATATATCCTCTAGGCTTTTTTAAGGTTGCCCGACTCGATCGCTCCGACCCATAACCTTTTATAATTCCTCTCTCACACTACGGGTGGCGGGGTAGCTCAGCCAGGTAGAGCATCCGGCTGTTAACCGGAGGGTCGTGGGTTCGAGTCCCACCCCCGCCGCTATTAATTTTAAGACCCTGTTGAATGCAAGGTGATGCAATGCGTCAGGATGACTTCTACATAATCTCGAGTAAGGAGATAAAGGAGGGAAAGGTGACCGATATATACTTCCTCAGGACTCTCGAGGTCCTGAGGGCTAAGGGCTTAGCTGATAAGAGAGTTGTGATGGAAGTAGCAGCTAGATCTATACCTAATAAGGCGAAATGGGGAATATTGGCTGGAGTTGAAGAAGTAGCTAAGCTCCTTGAGGGTAAAAATGTTGATGTATACTCCCTGCCTGACGGGAGCATCTTCAGGCCCTGGACCCCTGTCATGAGGATAGAGGGCCCCTACTCGGAGTTCGGGGCTCTAGAGACGTCTATACTGGGCTTCCTGAGCAGCCTCTCGGGAGTAGCTACGGCAGCGGCTAGAGTTAAGATGGCTGCCGGAGATAAGCCAGTCTTCAATTTCGGGATAAGGAGACAGCATCCAGCGGTGAGCCTAGCTTTCGAGAAAGCGAGCCTAATAGGGGGTCTTGATGGTTCCTCCGGTATACTCACTGAGGAGCTCGGATTCAAGCCCGTCGGAACTATGCCCCACGCAATGATAATACTCTTCGGAGATCAGATAAAGGCTTGGAGATCCTTCGATGAGGTCATGCCGGAGGACGTGCCGAGGATAGCTTTAGTCGATACTTTCTACGATGAGAAGACTGAGGCTATAATGGCTGCCGAGGCGCTTGGGAAGAGATTATCCGGGGTTAGGCTGGACACTCCGAGCTCCAGGAGGGGGGATATGAGTGAGATAATAAGGGAGGTGAGGTGGGAGCTCGATATAAGGGGCTTCAATCATGTGAAGATATTCGTCTCAGGTGGCCTGAATGAGAGCACAGTTAAGGAGTTCTCCGAAGCTGGAGCGGATGCATTCGGCGTCGGGTCTCACATAATAGGGGCTAGGCCCGTGGACTTCGGTATGGATATAGTTGAGATAGAGGGGAAGCCCATAGCTAAGAGGGGGATAAGGAGCGGGGCCAAGGACCTGTTCATATGCGATGATCATTTAATATACGAGGTGAGCAGGGGGAGTAAGCCGAAGTGCCCCTCATGCGGGAAGGAGATGAGGTACTCCTATCTGAAGGTCGTCGAGAGGGGAAAGCTCAACTATAAGATAGAGGATCTTAGAGAGCTGAATAAGAAAACGAAGGAGTTGATCAGAAAATTGAGGGAGCTTGGAGAGGAAGTTTAGGGCTCTAAAACAACTCCCCTCCTAGAAACTCTCGCTGGGAAGGAGATGCTAGCTGATGTCAAGTTACTCGCTACTTCCTCAGGAGCTTCGTGGAGTATGACAACGCACCCCCCTCCTCCCGCCCCGGAGAGCTTGGCTCCCAAGGCCCCTTTCATCCTGGCCTCCCAGATTATCCTCTCTATAGCAAGGCTGCTCACACCCAGCGAGTAAAGTAAGCCCTGATTTATGTTCATAAGGGAGCCCAATGTCCTGAAATCCCCGGATTCCAACGCTTCTCTCCCCTTAAAAACTAAATCTGATATGGCCCTGACTATCCCCTCATGAACTTCTGGAAAAGCTTCCCTTAGCTTGGAGACCCTCTCGACCATCTCTTTAGTCCTACTGGGCTCCCCTGTACAGGCTATAGCTACAGGCACTTCCCTATGGCCCAAGCTGGTAGCTCTCATCTCACCGTCAGACCACTCGACCCAGATAACTCCACCCAGGACCGCGCAAGCGGGTCCGGTCTTACTAGCCCTACCATGTATTATCCTCTCGAAAGTGTAGACAGCATCTAGGAGCTCCGATTCGCTCATACCCAAGTTAAATAGGGCATCTATGGACTTAGATATGGCTGCAGCTACTGAAGCTGAGGAAGCCATACCGCTGCTCGCAGGTACCTCGGATCTTATCCTCAAGTGAACGCCACTCCTTATTCCGTACTTATTGAAGAGCTCCTTCACCCCTTTAGCTAACTTAACGAGGTCCTCATTGTATGAGCTCCCCTCCTTATAGACCCCCAGTTCCGATTCTATCATTATCTCCCCTTCGGGGAGGGGGGAAGCCTCTACATGACTGCGCTTATCTACGCTAAGAGCGAGAGCTGGAGAGCCATAGAGGACAGCATGTTCGCCCAGAAGGAAAGCCTGCGAAGGTGCGGAGGCCCTTACCCTCAAGTTAGCACCCATGAGAGGATTGGAGGGTCATCCAATTAAAAGCGATCTCGAGGCAATTTCCGGAACCCCTAGCAAATGTAATACATTCGATCAGAAATGTAAATATTATATAAAAAAATAAAGCATTTCGCCTATTAATTTTTAGCAAAAAACAATGAAAAATCAAAATAATCACGATTTTCACTGAGATAAATAAAAAGATCAATAGAAATATAGTGATATATTTAAAAAATATAAATGAAAAATTGGTATTTTCTTACAAAAATACTTGATTTCATCGATGAGCAATACTCATTTAACGTGCATCTTTATATTTCAAGTTCGGGTGAAGAGCTAGGTGATGATCTTGAAGGTAAAAGTGGCCTTAGCAGGAATCGGAAACGTTGCATCCGCCATAGTTCAGGGAGTCTTCAAGTATAAAGATCTTTCGGATGACGAATGGGCTCCTGGTATAATGCATGTGAGATTCGGGCCTTATCACATTTCTGACATCGAATTCGTCGCTGCATTCGATGTAGATTCGAGGAAAGTGGGTAAAGATTTGTCAGAAGCTATATTCTCTGAACCCAATGTACTGGAGAAGTTCGCTGAAGTCCCCAAGCTGGGCGTAGAGGTGATGAAGGGACCAGTGCTAGATGGAGTCGCCCCCCATATGAGGGAATTCAGGTACGGGGAAGGGTTCAAGGTGGACGATTCCCCTAGCGTGAACGTAACTGACGTGCTCAAGGAGAGCGGAGCCGATGTATTAGTGAACCTAATACCTGTGGGGAGCTACGAAGCGAGTAGGGCTTACGCTAGAGCTTCCTTGGAGAGCGGAGTGGGCTTCGTGAACGGAATACCTGAGTTCATAGTGAGCGATCCCAACTGGGGTGAGTTATTCAGGAGCAGAGGGATACCTGCAGCTGGCGATGATTTCAAGAGCCAGGTAGGTGCCACCATACTGCATAGGACCCTAGCTAGGCTCTTCGTAGACAGGGGGCTGAAGATAACCAATACATATCAGTTGAACATAGGAGGCAATATGGACTTCCTGAACATGATAGAGGAATCCAGACTCATCTCGAAGAGGATAAGCAAGACTGAGGCTGTGACAAGCCTCGTACCATATCAGATAGGGGCAAGGGTCGGCCCCAGCGATTACGTCCCCTTCCTGGGTGATAGGAAGGTCATGTATCTTTACATGGAGGCCGAACAGTTCGGCGGATTCAAAATATACTTGGATGTGAAGCTCAGCGTTATGGACTCTCCAAACGCCGCTGGCGTTGCTCTGGATGTAATAAGAGCTGTGAAGCTCGCGAAGGATAGGGGAATAGGAGGACCCCTCGTCGGGGTTTCATCTTACTTCTTCAAGCATCCCCCGAAGCAATTCCCGGATTACGTTGCAAAGGATCTCGTTGAGGCATTCATAAGGGGAGAAAATGTCTGAATTAAGATCTGAGCTCATCTATCTTCTCCAAAATTCCATTTAAGGAGAAATAGGCTTTAGCGAAGACTCCCTTACCCTCCCCCCTCATATACATCCAGGACTTAGAGATGGGGTCTATTATCACCCTCTCCTCACCCAGTTCGGCTTCCACCCTCCCGTCCCCTCTCCTCTTTATTATGAAGCCTCTGCTCATGAGCGCGTCCACCACTTTATCCAGCATATGATCACCCATCGGATCAATCTCGCCATCTTTTTAATTTTTCATTTGGGCCCGGTGCAGCAGCCTCCATGAAGCTCATTCTCGAGGAGCTCCGGCTAGGGATTTTCAGAATATAAATACTTTATCTGAAAGCTCAAGGGCTTTTGGATCCATGCCCTCTTCTGAGCTTCAGGTAGTACGATAATATGAGGGATATCGCGAGCATGGATGTGAGCAACTGCATGGAGACCATCAGGAGAAGCGTCATCTCATCGAACTGCGAGTAATAGAGTTTAAGGCAACAAGTGGCATGATCCCCTTCGGTGAGGGTCAGCCTAACTTCCCTAGATGCTTCAGGAAGGTACTCATAGCCACTAGAACTGATTTTCTTGTTCCCGCTGAATGTGAGATTTCCTAAGGAGCCTCCCTCTTCGTTGAAGAATCCCATGGAGATGTTCAGAGCTCTCTCCGACTTGCAGGTTATGTTGTAATAAACCTTGAGCGATGTCTCCTCTATCGGGAAGGAGGTAATTGCCTCTCTCTCAAGAGAGAATTCCTCATCTAGCATGAGCTTAGGCGCTTCATAGTACATAGCGCCAATTCCTATCGAAAAAGAGATGAGGAATAAAATAATTCCTATGATCAGGGCCCTCATTTCGGGTACCAGCACTTCACGAAGTGACCAGGGGAGACCTCATATTCAGGAGGCTCCTCATCGCACTTACTAGTCGCTATGGGGCACCTGGGCTTGAATCTGCACCCGGGAGGAGGATTCACGAGGCTTGGAGGCTCTCCCGGAGGAACTTCCCTCATCCTGAGCCTGTTCTCTGGATCTGGATCGGGGATAGCGTTGAATAGAGCTCTGGTGTAGGGGTGCAATGGATTGTTCAACATCTCCTTTGTCGGAGCCCTCTCGACGATGTGGCCTGCATACATTATGAATATCTTCTCCGAGAAGTACCTAGTGGTCGACAAGTCATGAGTTATGTATATGACGCTCATATCATGCTTCCTCTGGAGCTCGGCGAATAAGTTCAATATCTCCACTCTAACTGAGGCATCGAGCATCGAGACAGGCTCATCAGCTACTATGAGCTTCGGATCTAGTATCATAGCCCTGGCTATAGCTACCCTCTGTAACTGTCCCCCGCTCAGCATGTGCGGATACTTGAAGGCGAACTCCTCCGGAGGGAGCCTGATCTCATTCAGAATTGAGAATATCTTCTCCCTCCTCTCCTCCTTACTCACACCGTGTATTATCAGGGGCTCCTCTAGTATCTTGTATATAGTGAAGTGAGGTGCTAGGGAGCCGTACGGGTCCTGCTGAACTATTCCAGTTTGCCTTCGGTACCACATGAGCTCCTTGTTGCTCAAACTAGTGATATCCTTGCCATCGAAGAATATCCTGCCATCGGTCGGTTCATAAAGCCTCAGTATAGTTTTACCCAATGTCGTCTTACCGCTGCCGGACTCCCCAACTAAGGAGACAGCTTCCCCCTTCTCCAGCTCGAAACTCACATTCTCAACTGCTCTAACGTAGAAAGTCTTCCCAAAAATCCCCTTCTTCATTGGGAACCATTTCTTAAGCTTCTCAACCTTCAGGAGGACCATAGATATCACCTGTACAACCAGCACTTAACAGAATGACCCCTCTCGAAGGTAGGCGGATCCTCCTTCCTGCATATGTCCATCGCCTTATCGCATCTCGGATGGAATCTGCAACCGCTCGGAGGATTTATCAGATTTGGCGGCGCTCCAGGTATGGATTCCAGCGTCTTCTCCCTCCTCAAAGTCGGGACGCTCTTCATTAGCTTCTGAGTGTATGGGTGGAGCGGTTCCTCATAGAAGGTATCTGCAGGTGCTATCTCCACGATCTGACCTGCATACATAGTGGCTACTTTATCCGCAAGCTCGCTAGTGACGCTTATATCGTGAGTTATGAAGATGAAAGTCTGCTCCCTGCTCCTCTTGAGTTCCTTCAGCATGTTCATTATGTTAGCCTGCGTTATCACATCGAGCGCCGATGTGGGCTCATCCAATATTATTAGATCGGGATTTGTGATCAAAGCCATAGCTATGACAGCCCTCTGCTTCATCCCTCCACTCAACTCGAATGGATACCTTTCAGCGAATTCCTCGGAAAGCCCTAGCTTCACTAAGAGCTCCTTGGCCCTCTCTATAGCTTCCTTCTCGTCCATCTTCATATGTATTATCAGGGGCTCGGCTATTTGATACCCCACTTTGAGCACTGGGTTCAGGGAGTTGAGGGCCCCCTGGAACACCATTGAGATTTTCCTCCATCTAACCTCCTTCCTGAAAGTCTCCTCATCCATGGACATGAGATCAGTCCCGTTGAGCATTATCTTGCCCTCATACGTATGGACGTTCCTCGGGAGTAGTCTTATTATCGCTCTCGATAGGGAGCTCTTCCCGCATCCCGATTCGCCAACTATCGCGAGCGTTTCCCCTTTATTCAAATCGAAACTGACGTCATCTACCGCTTTAACAACTCCCTTCGTCGTCTTATAGTAGAGCTTCAGATTCGAGACGCTCAATAGCTTCATACTCACATCTCCCTCAGCCTAGGATTCACGATCCTATCTAAGGCTAGGCCTATGAGAGCGAAGGATATAGCTGTTAATATGAGCATAGCGGATGGTATGAGGACCCAATGATAGTATCCCTTGTAAACAGCTCCTCCCGCGAATGACTCCTCTATTATCCTCCCCCAACTGACTACCTTAGGATCGCTTAAGCCCAATATCGCTAGAGCAGCTTCTAGGAAAACGTAAGAAGGTATTGAGAGGACCAAGGATGGCACAACTGGGGGCAGGATCCTGGGAAGTATATAGAGAGCTATTATCCTGAGGTTGCTCGCACCATATGCTATAGCTGCCTCCACGTATGGCGATGTCTTCAGCTGCATCACCCAAACTCTATAAGTCTTGACGGGAGTCCCCAGTATACTCAGTATTATGACGATGAGGAGGAGCCTCCATATATCTAATCCATAGAGGATGGAGATTGTCACGATGAACGGGACGAATGGAATGATCATATATATCTCAGTGAGCCTCTGTATTAGAGAATCTATCTTCCCACCGTAATATCCGCTTATAGCTGCGAGTATCAGGTTAGCGAACGTTATCGTGACTGAGGCTACTATACCGAAGGATAAAGCTATCGGAGCTCCCCAGATGAGGCCTATTTCCAGGGGTCTCCTGTAAATATCCGTTCCAGCTATGCCGTAGACCTTACCGTGCATCAGCAATCTGTAGCTGAAGGTATCGCTCCTATTATACAGGGTTACCTCGATCCTCACAGTGTAATTCCCCTTCATAACCGTGGGCTCTCCCTTGTATTCCATGAAGAGTGCGACTGGTATCGTTATCGTGTAATTGGGCGTGAATCCCAGCTTATCGATAGCGTATTCCTCGAGATCGCGCTCCAGAATGAGGTTATTTGATATGTATATGCTTTCAGAGATGTTCCTGGGCCTATAGACGCTCAAATTCAGCTCCTCACCGCTCGGCTTTACCCAGTAAACTTTCACGGTTGGCGGGCTCCCGGAGTAAGTAGTGTTTATCAGAAGCACGAGCTCGCTCGGGAAGTCATCGTAATTATATGTGAAGCTATCCAGATAAGTTATCACCCTATGACCTTCCCTCTCAGCTTCCTCGCTCTTATGGTTCGGTAGGCCCTCTCCTATCAGTATGCTCGGAGGTAGCTTCTTTGAGGAGAAGAAGTTGTACCATTCGGGAGCTGCGTTCCTAGGATAAGCTAGCCATCTGTTCTGATCGTTCCAAATCTCCCCTGCTTGCGCGTATGGTGTGAATATTAATGCGTATAGGGATAGAGCCACTAAGAATACTAAGATAGCTAAGCCGACTAAAGCGCTCTTATACCGCATCAATTCCTTGAATATCCCCTTCAGGGTATACTCGCTCACGCTCATATGCCCTCAACTCCCGCCCTTATCCTGGGATCTATTATACCATATATTATCTCGAGTATGAATGTAGTAGCAGCTATTAGATAGGCGAAGACCACCGTTATGCCGACTATGACAGGGACATCGAAGAAACCGATGGCCATAGCTAATGTCCTCCCAAGACCCGGCCAGTTGAAGACAGTCTCAGTTATTATTGCCCCGCTCCATGATAGCACTACTGCGAATGCGAATGATGTTACTATCGGCGGTAATGCTGGCCTCAGTATGTACCTCCTCTCTATCTGAGAGGGGGGCACTCCCTTCGCTTTAGCCGCCTCCACATAATCCTCGGTCGAGTAGGTGAGGAAGAATGACCTATTGTAGTATATCTCTATGAAGAATGATGAGATGACCCAGGCTGCCACTGGGAGTATCATGTGCTTCAAGACGCTCAGGAAGTAAGCTACCGGTTCTTCGGGAGGTGGGTAATCTACCATCCCACCCGGGGGCAGTACGTGGAGGTAGCTGTAGAATATGAGGATCAGGAGTATCCCGTAGAACCAACCGGGTATTGCTGATGTAGGGGAGAGGTATATCGTCAGCTTATCCAAGAATGAACCGAAGTTCCTCGATAAGTAGAGCCCCCCGAATAGCCCTATGAGGAATATTATGACGGTCGCTGTAGTGAATAGGAGTATTGTCTGGGGGAGTCTCTCCAATATTATGAGTTTCACGGACCTGGAGCCGGTATCACTAGTCAGGTACATAGATCTCCCTAAGTCCAGAGTTAAACCGTTCCATAGGTATATGAGGCTCCTTATTGGGAAGGGCTTATCCAATCCCCTGAGCCTTATCTCATCCTCTACTAGCCTCTCGATGAGCTTATTCCTTTCCTCAATACTCAAGCCTTTGTAGAGAGGGTTGGCGCTCACTCTCTGCGCGACATTAAACTTTATGTCACTTATTATTATTTCATCGACATATCCGCCAGCATTTGCTATTAATATCGTCAAATAGGTGACGATAATGACCATCAGGAAGAGGACGAAGGCCCTCTTTATCAGCACTTTAGCTAGCGGAGGTATCCTCATGGTGACTCACCTTACAATACATCAAAACATTTAAAGCATCACCTCCTAAAAATGGAAATAAAAAAGAGAGTTTAGGGTTTCTGCAACTCGAGAGATATCTCGTTCTCGTCCACAGCTCCGTTCCTGTTGGTGTCCTGCCACTTAACGACGATAGTACCAGCGCTCACCTTGTTCTTCAGTAAGTAGAGCAACGCTGCCTCAGTACCGTACCTGCTCGTGCCCGCTACGTAAAGATTCTTATCTATCAGTGTGGCTATACCGTAATCTAGACTACCGTACTTCGACTCGTACTTCTCTCCAGTCGGGAGGCTCAGAGTCTTGTGGTCCACCTTTATCCCTGCCTTCTCGAAGGCTAGCTTCGTATGCACATTCACAGCGGGCCCACCGACGACTAAGCTAACGCCAGATGGTCCAGTCAGCACTTCGGCAGCCGGGAAGTACTTAAGTATTATATTCTTATCGTAGCCTATCCCGACGAACGTGTACGGGAATAGCTTGAACTCCTCTATGTCCCTAGCCATCTTCTCTATCTTATACGGTAGCGTCCTGATAGACTTTATCGTGCAAGTGTGAGCTACAGCATCAGCCGCAGCTAGGTAGTAAGGACCGTCAGATATGAAGAAGTGCTTGTACTTGTTGTAGAAGTCGCTTAAGAGGGAGTACCTCCTCTTAGCTTCCTCAACTTTTATGTAGTCCTTGAAGAAGTTCGGGTACGGTACCAATCCCTCATTATATGCTTTATCTAAGTACTTCTTGAGTATCTTGAGGCTGGGTCCAGCTATGTAGTTCATCCACTCGACGTTCAAGGCGTTAGCTTTATCGGCGCCGAACGCGAGCTCCTTGTTCTCCTCAGCTAGCACGCCTATGAAGTAGGAGTGCCATGGCATAGAGGGCCATATCGTGTAAGCTGATGCTATGAGCTCCGCATCTAGATGTACATAATCAACGTAGTACTCTATGACCAGGGGATCCGTGCTGACTATCCTCCACGCCTTGAACTGCTCGTATACTGAGCTCAGGTAATCAGCTACTGATTCATCGTATATCTTGCTCTCCGGGTTCATCCTCTCATGATCAACTACATAGCCGAATATGAAGTCAGCTAGAGATCTGGTGGAGCCATCATGATAAGCCACTTTGCCCAAGACTGGGCCATAGTTGACTACGAACTTCACCTTGGCCTCAGTCACCTTAGCCTCCTCCGCTGTTACCATACGCTGCCCCTTGACGTCCCATGAAGCCCATGCATCAGGAGGCACTTTAACACTATCAACCCACTTCAACGTGAGCCAGTTCTTGCTCTCCTCATTCTGATGCGTCGGGGTTCCCTTTACGACTTCCATATATACGCTCTTCACGTTAATAGGTATAGCCATACCCGTCTGTGGGTGGAGCAGGAAAGCTGAATCTTGTAGAGCGTGTCCATATATCATGATATCGTATATCCAATTGGAAGCTCCACCGCTAGGTCCAGCTGGGTTCCAAGGATCTATTATCACCTCAGCGCTCGATATCCTCGCAGTCCCTCCTACCTTGCCCTTATTCGCTGTGAAAGCCCATGATGCTGCAGCGTAACCTGCAGCATAATCCGCTACAAGATTTATCCCCTTCCTGCGGGCCCATACGGCTGTCTGATCCACTATCCATAATCTGGCACTATCCTCTATAGCCATCCAGAGAGCTTTCCTCATCATCTGATCCCTCTCCTCTATCGTCTTGAACTTCTTCATAGCTAGCTTATTCGCTATATCCCTGAACTCCGGATCGGGTTTATAGGCGCGCCAGAGCGGGCTCCAGGCCTCCGAACTATCAGGCGTGTAATAGTACTGGAAGTTATCTGAATCGTCCCTGGTGACAGCTTCAGTTATCCATCCTCCCGTGTAGAGATGCCACTTACCCTCAGCAGGATCTCCCCTCATCCAGAGAGGAGATGCCTCCCTGCTAGTCTTATACATCCTATCGACAGTAAAACCTAGCTTCTCCAATTGGTTTGAGATATAATCGCCTATAGCCCTTCTGGCATCCTCAACCCTTATTATGAAGTGCAGTGTGACGGGCTCGCCCTTATAATACCACTTCCCTCCCACTAACTCCGCTCCCATCTTCTTCATCTCGCTCTCTATTATAGCCTTACCCTTCTCGAAATCGTAAGCGTACTTGCTCTCTATCTTACTTATAACATCTAGATACCTCTGGCCCTCCGGGAGCAATTTGATGAACGGGACGAACTTAGGCATAGCTAGGCCGCCCATTATCTCATTTACTATGTAATCCCTATCGATTATGTAGTTCATGGCCTCCCTTATCTTCTTGTTGCTGAAGGGGTTGAGCTCTCCCGTCTTCGGGAATGTCGGACCGACTGGGTTGAAAGTTAAATCGTAGAAAAGCCCGAAGGAGAAATCATAGGCTAGCTCTGGACTCTGTTTTATCTTCCTGTAGAGATCGGGTTCCGAAATGTCTATGAAGTATGCATCCATATCGCCCTTTATCATCATTTCCACTGCCTTCGCATGATCGGGCTCACCGAAGAAGACTATTGAGTCGAACCAGCCGTACTTGTTCGGTTTGAACTCGACTGGTGCTGCTGAAACGGGACTGAATGCTGGGAGCAAGAGCGCTATTAGAATAGCCGATAGGATCGCGTACATCACATTCTTACTCATACCATCACCCCTGAGGGGCTAGGGGTAATAAAAGATGTCATACTTATAAAACTTTCCCTCGGCCCTCTCTTCAATTTCATTTCACTAAGGTTACTGAAAAATCTTCAACAGTAAGCGGGCCTTTTAAGGAGTACTTGAACTCGAGTGTATTAAGCTACCTGGAAGAGCTCATGAAATTCCCTCTTAAGGATCACTTCAACCGCTCAAGTATCCCACTCCTCTCCCTCATCTCATCGTACTCCCTGCAAACTAGATCTATCGCCTCCTTATACTTCCCCTTCATCTTCACCCCCGAGCTCCTATAGAGCCCCTTCCTCCTCACCCGGTAGCATATCTCACAGGTTAGCAAGGATACCTCGTAT